>Ga0116227_10000516_pt1 | contig 75579 bp, 45 predicted proteins | sample S1TSphgellanicum_FD_89693 | JGI IMG/M metagenome (GOLD analysis project Ga0116227, IMG submission 89693) | Host-associated microbial communities from peat moss isolated from Minnesota, USA - S1T2_Fb - Sphagnum magellanicum MG | ecosystem: Host-associated > Plants > Peat moss > Unclassified...
ATAATCTTCCCAAAAACTTGGGCAAACCATTATACACAATCTGCGTCCTGAGTTTCTGTTGCCTTTCTGGAAGCAATGGGAAGACTCAGACGTGATGTTGGCTAGCACTCAAGAGACATTGCTCAAAATGTGATGACAAGAGCAAAAACCCAATGAAGTCAAGCTGCCTGAACAAGCACGTATGCTACAATATCCAAGCTCCAAAATGTGAGAAAAAGAACAAAAACCGAATGAAGTCAAGCTTTCCCCAACCAACAAGCAAAGCAGATATGCTCCAAATCCAAGCAGACATGCTACAATCCAAGCTCCAGCAAAATATGAGAAAAAAGAGCAAAACCCAATGAAGTCAAGCTTCTCCCAACCAACAAAAAGCAGATATGCACTAAATCCAAAACTCCCAAAATGTGAGAGAGAAACTAAAATACTGTTTGCTGCAGTTAACCATGCCCAGAGCTTCATATGTATGACGGGTCCCAAAGAGTTCTCCAACCCAAAAAGGGCAATGGAGCTCGCTGACTTGCTTGCTTGCAGGTCAAAACAAAATGCTGCAAAGCTCTGAATCAAGAAATTGCAGCATCTGTTTGGAGAATTGGAGCATGTGGAGAAAACCAGAAGCAGGAAATCTTGTAGCAAGAGAACAAAATCTTCTTCTTACAGCGTAATGGTCGACGAGTTCTTTGAAGTAGGCATAGACGGCTTGCACTTTGTCCTCGGGCCACAAGAACTCGTCGTCCGGGTCCAGCATGAGCGTGAGCTTGTCCAGCTGCGACTGATCCATCACATCCGTCACTGGGTCGATGTATCCCGCGAAGATCCGCACATGCCGAGTGGTGCTACTCAGCCATCTCCCTCCTTGTTCCACGCTCAGTCCCTTGGCCTTTGTCGTCTCCGCTCTGATGCTCACTGGCCCCGTCTGTCGCTGCTGTCTTTGCTTCCGCTGCTGCTGCCCCGGCTGTTGTTGTTGTTGTTGCGCAATTGCTTGCGAGCATCGCAACCTCAACAACATCTCTGAAGCGAAAAACGCGGAATTCGATCCAGAAAGCGATGGCGAGTAGGAAGTCGATGGAGAAGAAGAAGCAGCAGATGGGGAGAAAGTTTTGGGTGGCGCCCAAAGACGTACAAGAGACGCGGTCGATGCCATCGCGCGCGAGCTGCAACAAGCGAGCGAGCGAGCTGCTGCTGCTGTGCCACACAATCTCTTGCTCTCCGCTACCAGGTCCGGATATCATCCGACTGGATTCGCGTTCATCCCGGACCCACAAATGACGGCCCAAGCCCCACGAGCAGCTTCTCTCTGTGTCTCTTCTGTGTGTGTGATTCCAGAGAGCTTTTGAAGCTCTCGTCTGGAACATGAGCTATCTTCAGTGATGGGTCTAGGCTTTGTCTCTTTGTCTGTGCTTCCAGAAAGCTTTTAAAGATCTGGTCTGGAACATGAGTCATCTCTTCAGTGATGGGCTTTATCTCTGTCTTTGTGCTTCCAGAGAGCTTTTGAAGCTGTGGTCTGGAACATGAGCTATCTCTTCAGTGATGGGTCTAGGGTTTGTGACTTCTCAGAGCTTCTGGAGGAGATCTATGCACCCACCATTGCCAACCACATCTTTGTTGCAAGCTTCTTTTTGAGGGCAAACTACTGTCCATCAAACTTTTTTCATTTGTGAAATGCACTCTTGATGGACAGGCATATATATACACAGAAGCAGCAGCAGTGTTTTTTTTCTCGGAGTGGACTCCACCGTTGGGTTTCTGTACTTGGGTTTTTCACAGCTCTGGATTTGAAGGGGAATTCCATCCTTGAGGTAAATAAACCCCCTTATTTCTTTCTTGATCGTTTGTTTTAGGGAGCAGCAGCAGCATGCATAGCATCATTTGGAGTTTGGATTTGTGTTGGAGTTTCTGCTTCAGCTATGAGTGCACAAACCCTCCCCATCCCATCCCATGTTTGCATGAACTGCTATGAACAAGTCTTTGAAATTTTTTGCTTGTGGCATTTTGGTGATTCTCTCCACCATTGTTGATCATTTCTCTCAGTTTTTCTGGCAGATTAGGGTTACAGTTTGTGTGAAGAAAGTTTGATGGCCGGTTGGGATGGTGAAAGAATTTTGTATCTGGGCCTCAAATCCCTGGTCTTCTTCTCCTTCACACCTTCTTGGAGCAACCTTCAGTGGAGGATACACATTATTGACCCCCTTTTGTTGCATTCCAGGTTTTTGAGACAGGAAACAAAACTCTCATTTCATCACTGCCATGCCCACGTGTTGAAAGGTTCTCAGAGAAGCACCATTGCAATTCTGTTTAACTGGGGGCACAAGAGGCATTACCTGCCAGTGCAATGCACTATATAGTGAATGGCAAAACAAACTCCCCCCCTGATTTCTTCGCACACAGTAAGGGACAAGAGGTTGCAGTTCTCACTGCAGGTAATTGTTCATTAGGGTTTCCTTCCAGTGATGTTAATTCTGAAGCACAATGTGTAAGAGATCTTCAATCAATCAAATTGCAAAGTCATCTGCTGTCTGAAGAATTTCAGCATCTCATCATTCGAGAAACTAATCTAGTACTGGATGTTGTGATCTGCTAAAATTATATGTATCTCACCCATTTTTTCATTGCATCCCCATCCTGATAAAGTTGAGCTTGATTAAGAGATGATTAGGACCTATGATAGATTATTCTGTCACTCATTACAAGTAAGATGACTACAAAAGAAAGGACTGTGGGATTTAATCTTGAAATAAATTGAAATTCACTTCAGCCCCAGCTTTTCTATTTGTATCCATATCTAGTGATTTTTCTTCACTTGGTGTTAATTCTCACATACAAAAAAGAGAAAAATCTTGGAACATTTTGTTACAGATAACTGCGAAACAGGTAACATTGTAAGTTGCAGGACTTCAGAACTAACTTCTTGGTAGTTTATTACAAATCTCATTTTTGGTTCAATCAATTATTTCAGTTAAATATGAATTCCCCAGAGAAGAACTTCGCATTTGTTTGGGTTTGCTTCTGCCATTGTTTTACATTCCAAATAGAGTTAATTGTTGGATAAACTGCATTGCTTATATTGATCCCAAGAAGGAAAATGTCGGTACGGCCAGGCCATGATAAAAAAAAGCTGGACTTCTCAAACTCAAAGGATTTCCATTTGTGTGGAGAAGACAAACTCTGTAATGGACTGGACAGAGATTGATGTAATGGATTCTGTAATGTCCAAATTTTCTGAACTTCCCAATCTAGCTCCATTCTCATCCTTTGCCAAACTTTCCAAAAATCATAAGGCAATTTACGCTAGGGTCAAACCACCCATCATCAAACGTCCACGGGTGAATGAACATCCAGACAATTCAAAAGATGGTTGATTAACAAACATCACCTAGATAGTAGCCATTCAATGATATCTTAAAATCAAACAACCAATTCGTAACACTTGTGGTTTGGGTTGTTAAACCTTCCATTCAGAGTTGGCACTTTTGTGTTTGTATCAAAATTTCACTATGCCAAAATATTTCCCTGGCTTATTTGCCTCCTTGTGTCTCATAGTCTTGTAATGGGTAATCACTTCTCTCACAGCCTGCACTCTTTGAAGGGCAAATAATGCTTATGTACAAGTGTTTTTGTTGCAAATAAAATCGTATGGAACAAAGCGCATGTTGTTTGGAATATGAAGGATGTTGTTTGTGTATGATTGATCTAATTGTATAGTGGGCCAACTATTAAACTCTATCTAATATAGATTAAACTTTCTTTTTCTAAGGAGGGAGTGTAAGTAAAAGATTGACAACCACACCTTAATAAATAGGGAAGTACATTTTAAAAATAACCTCATAAAAGATGAAAAGAAGCTAGATACTTATTATAAAATTGAGCTGACCTTTTAGTAGGCCAACTCTTGCGTCTACTCTTGTCATTGCTTGAAAATCAGACAAGTCTAAACAAGGTCATTTCATAGCGGTGATGATGAAATTGTTTATTTTATGACATATAACTACTCTATGAAATAATATGGAGCAAAGACTACTTTGCTATAAAATAAAACAAACTATGATAAAAAGAAATACACTCATGCAAAATCCATGATTGGTTGGACTTCAAACTTGTTAATTGAAAAGCTGAAAAGAAAATCTTATAAATCATCATATATAGCAATATATCATATTTGTTATTTGAACAATAAAAAAAAGCTATTTACAACATTATTAGGTTAAGAAGGGAGATATAGTAATCTTTAGTTGGACCAATATGAGAGGATATGTGTTCACATGAGGTCGAATTAATTTTTTCAACTCCTTACTTTGGGAGTTTTTATCTTGCTTGTTTTGAACTCAAATGGAAGTCTGAAAATGCTTAAGAGGTATTCGGTGAAAGGCCTACTTAAACCCTTTCAACCTACAAGGCTAAAAATGATGGAAGAATGAACACACACTAAGAGCTTAAATGTTCACTCACTACCCTATCTACCCAGGTTGAGAAAATGACTTTTGGAAAAATGAATAGGAAGATGACAAATATGAAGATCACCATCAAAGACCTTCCACTCCAAAGCTTGGTCTAAAACTAATGCCCCTCGTGCCAAGTTAGAAAATTGTATAATTCCAAGTACACTTTAAAACTTTAATCTATGTGAGAAACAATAAAAGAATATGAGAAAACCTTTCCGATGGAGGACTTGTCTTGTAGTAGTTCAATGTTGCATCTAATTTGTTGCAATTATTTAATAGTCACCAAGTGAAGGTGATGTAATTGGAAAGAAGTTATGTATTTAATGAAGTTTAAAATAAATCATTTAAATACATGTATTCAATATATTAAAAATTCAAGATTTTTTATTTTTAAAGCATGTGTTTAATTAGTTTTAGGCTTCATTGGTATCACAAAAGGACTTGGAGAATGGAAAACTGGAAACTTGTAGTCATTAAGGAAATTTGGTTGGGGCTAAAATTTTAAGGTTACAAGCACTCACTAAAAGATTATTGCGTGGTGTAACCTATAGTTAAATGGTCAAAATTAAACAATAGGTTTGCACATTCTTGCACATGTCATAATGATATTTAGGCAACAAGACTTGATGATAACCAGAATATATTGCATTATCCAAATGTGTGACACCAAGGTTTTGAGGTTAATGTTGACATATACTTTCAACCTCCAAATTCATCATTAATAATATCATGTTATGGGTTTTAATAATCATCATGTCATTAAAAGAATTTACAAAACGCCACCAATCCCCCAAACCTTCATCAAAAAGTTTATAATATATGATGTGTAATTTAGCTTAATCATGGTGCCCATTAAACTTGTCAATGCTACAGATTGTTAAACCAAGGTAGGTAAGAACTAAGAACCATATGTGATTTTGGTGTGACTAACTTAGGAACAAGCTTTCTAAATGCCATCATAAAACTAATGTCATTCACATGCATCAATAATTCCTTGAAGTCCAAAGATTTTTTTTTTAGTGATTGGAACCATTATGCATGCCATATTCTCCAAGGTTTGGTTACCATGCAAACATTGATTAGTCCTTTTGGTAAAAAAGGTTGTTCCTTTGTCATCAAAAAGTTTTTGCACTTGATCTTATTATTTTATTCTTCCCACAAATGACATCTTATGTGGAATTTCTAACATGGTATGGCTTAATCCTAATGCCCAACATGATCATCACATCCATTTAGTGCATTGCCCAATTTTTGGCATGTTTGAAAAGTTTAATTTCAAATGACCGTTGTAGTCATTATTGAACTTTTTTGTGGATTCAAAAATGTTGTTACTAGACTAAACTATTAATGGAGCTTGTAGTGACACAAATTAGTTTACAAACACAACAAGTTTTATAGATACCAATGATATGACATTAGTAGGTACCTATACATGGATTTCATCCATATGGCAAAAACAATTTGTAATGATCAATTTGACCCCACTTTCATCAATGTATTGAAATTTCATCAAAATGGTTATATTTCACCCATGTTATCAATTTTGATTAATCTATTTTCATTTCATCCATACCAAAAAGGATAGTCTAATGAGAAAACGAACACAAAAAAACTATTTTGGATTTTTATTGCATTCACTATTCCATGATTATAGTGGATTGGTGTATGACTTAAGTAAAATGATGTCATGTTAATGTAATTAAAAAACTTTAAAAATAGATTGGATACAACATAGATATCCTTTTGAATCCTTTTAAATAATTTGAGCCCTTGTCTTAACTATAATTTTCACTTTAAAAGAATCAAAAGGAATTTATTAAACAATGTGTTTGATTTTAATTTTTTTCATGGATAAATAATGCATACATTTATGTTTGGCAATGTTCATATAATGCATTTGATTAAATAATATATGATACAAGAATTTTGAAAGTTACAAAATCCATACTAAAAAGGTTACAAGGAAAATGACTTTTTTTTTTGGTCATTTGGTTGATTTTTTATATTTACTAGGCTTAGAATTTGTGACCTCAAATGTTGAGTCTTGACAACATATGTAAGGAATTTTCATGTAAAAAACCATGTTAAGTTGTCTATAAAAACTTATGTACTCATTTTTTACATTTCTAGTTGTTTACCAAAATATTTATGCATAACTACATATGCATGTGAAAAATCACCACCACCATGCAAATTATCATAATTTGAATTACCAATATTTTTCACTTAAATTTATTCCATATAGATTCTATATTTGGAAAATAAAAAAAACAAAATCCTTGAATCATGTGTCTTAAAAAAAGATTATACCCTAACTATGAATACACCCAACATTCCATAGCCATAAGACTCATGGTACTAGATGTGACAACAAGTGATGTTGTAAGTCACATATTCCTTCCATTCGAAATCATTAATCTTCCACATCATCATGCATTTCTATTGTGATGTGTGCACCAATGATTGGTGGAACCACACCTACTCTAAAACACAACTAAAAACAATGAAACAAATTGTATTTTTTAGATTTGGCAACATTGGGTATAGATATTCCATTTCTACCATCACATGGATGTTGTCACTTTAAGAACATAGTTTCATGTTGGCTTGATTTGCCAATATTGGATATTCCACTCAAGTTGCCACTAACATATAAATGGCCTTCAATTCCTTGTCTTCAACCATTTAATCTCCATGAATGTTGCAATGTCCTTATGTTCCTTTTCAATATTTTATGTTATTGTTACATCCTCGATTACTCCCTTCCCCTTCAACATTTTTTCAATTGGTGTTGCTTCATCAACAATAATTGTTTTTTCCTCTTTGCTTTAAATGTCCTACCCCTCTTCTATGGGATTTCCATCTTTTGCATCCTCCTATATTTCTTCATTCTCCACCTCCAATTCTTGTATTTTAAAATATGTTGTGTTTAAAACCTTGACATAGCCCTTTTTCCAACACCATCTTAACATTAGTAGCTAACTGGCCAACCAATTGTTTATAGAGAATTGCCTTGGCTTGGTTTTATTTAGTAACTTGTTACTTGGTGTAGGGTAGTGATTCAACAAGGTAGAATAGAATCAAATGTAGGGTAGAGATTAAACAAGAAGTAGATGGTTAATGAGTTGGTAGGATGAAGACATTTCATTAGTTGAGGATTCAAATTACTTTTGGAGGGAAAAACTTAGGATGTAGTTTTGGCAGTTGAAAAATTCTAGGAAATTTTATTTTTACACATAAAAAAACTAAGACAATTGTTCTCGATTAAAATAGAGATTACAAATAATCTATAATTTTGTTGGGTTTCAAACCACAAATTTTTCTTATTTTCAATTTTGGTTTTTACACTCAATACTACAAATGTTTGAGATATTGAATTCTGATTAAAAACAATAGTAGGATATTGATGAGGAAACAATGAGAATACTTTGAATTATTGTGTTTTTTTAATTAAACTGTGAAACCTAACCATAGATTATTATTATGGATAAGAATAGAGAATCTAAGGGAAAAAATATTAATTGTAATGGGAAAATTATGTGAAAACAATCTACAGAGAAAATCAAAATGAATAAAACCATAGATTATGAACCTTAAAAATATTTTGAAAGTATGATTGCATTGTTTTGTTAGTAGGCAAAAAAACAATTTTAGATAAAATTTGCACCTACCATTTGGTATCCATTTTAGGGACAATTTTTTTCTAAAGAAAAAAAAACAACAATGAAGTAATTTGGATTTATTGAGAGCGTTGTTTTCTATAGATCTCGAAATTCAAAAGAGAACATATTGTTTTATTATAGATTTTCGTTTCTAAATTTTTTGGTAATAAAAGACAAAGGTCTAAGTGGTAAAGGTTGTAAGGACTTAAGTTTTAAAATATACAAGAAACGAAGGAAATATAAGATTTATAAAACAATATAAATCGGATGGTGATTCAAAGTTTGCAAAAACAAATGGATCAAAAAGCTAAGTGATAAGACATGAATTCTAATCTTGAAAAAAATTGGAATGTACACCAAGAGGTGTATGAAAGATCAAATAGGGGTACAATTTTGGAACCAAAAAGTTTGTGAACAAAAAAACAACCTACATGACATCAAGCGTCTTTAGTAGGAGTTGGAGTGAAAAGAGAAGTATGGATAAGGGGTCCACAGTGACATCCAAGTTCTAGTGAAGGGAATTAGGTCTGAAGTATACTTAAAAGAAGGGGATATCCATGTTTTTCAAGCACCATCTGTTGTTCAACAACATCGGGAAAAGAAAAATCTGAAGGACAAATTACTATTGGCAACCCTAGAAATTTTTCAAGCTCAAATTTGTGAACAGTCAATGGAATGATTACAACAAATGCACAAATGCATCATTTGTGTACCAATCAACATCGCCAAAATATTATGAACCAATAAAGGACTAGACATGAAAGATACCTACAATCCCCATATTTCAGAACGAGTGGATGTAAATTATCCAAGAACCTTTATGTATGATGACGCATAGGTGAATGTTTTGGAAGAGGCATTATCAAATTTCACATGATTTAAAAGGTCGGGTTGTAACCAAAAATTTCAATTCATAAGCTTTCCAAAATAAAATAATTTCATTCGAGCATCTCTTGAATAGTACCAGCAAGCTAGTGTACATTTTGCACTCTGATAAAAGCAGAAATTTTGATGTGAACACAAAAATGAATTTAGAGATCCAAAAGGTTGTTTCAACAGAATAAGAAGAATGTAGTGAGCAATATTGGAAAGAACCCTTGAAACAACATTTCAAAAACAAATTTATGACTAAAACTGTGGCTCATTCAAAACTATGAGCTTGTCGTCTTAATTGTCATTTACTTATGACGGTTTCATGATATGCCCATGGCTATTATGTCTTTGTACACCTACCTACCTACCTATTCCCTATTGGAAACAAAAATGAACTCCGATCAGATGGTTGGTAAATTTTAAGGCTAGATGAATTCACTCTTGAGAGCTCCTTCTCTTTCTCTCTCTCTCAACAAGAGTAACTCTAGGCACTCAATCTAAAAAAATGATGACCCAGTTTCAAGTTTTAAAAAAACACAAGCCTAAGCTCAAGGTAAAGGGATATTTTTTGCCTTTGACAAAAGAAAAGGAGAAAATCTTGGGGAAAAATAAATTCTGCATTTTCACAGTTCCACCTTCATGTGACCTGCTGGCAATTGACCTGTTCAAAGAATGAACACCAAAAATCAGCAACCCTAATCAGGGTTTGTTTTTCCAATTTTGTGATGTAGCCAAACTGACAATCAACAACAAAAAGATTGAGGCAAATTTGGCTATTCACTAGATACGAAAGTAAAGCATTTTTAGAATCTGGCAAACTAGTTTTGGCTACCTCGCTGGAATGTTGTAGAAAATCTGGCGATTCTCTATTGAAAAAATTCTAGTCTGGCAAACTATGGCCATTTTTTTCACAAATGTTCTTTGTAGGTGTTAAATTCATATTTTTCAGGTGAAAAAAAGCAAAAGTTCACCCCAGAAAAAAAACACAGAGCTCCCTGATGCATTCAAGATTTTTGGTAGTTATCTGAACATCCAGTTGGGTGCAATTCAAGTGGATGTTTTCAATGGTTGGTTATGTGATCATGCAACGTGGGTAAGAGAGCAATCACAAACAGTAGCCTAGTCCAGATTGAGAGATTTTGCCAAAGTTGAGACATACAAGTGGTAAAGCTCCCCTCCATGAATGGTGTTGCCCGACTGACTTGGCCAAATCCCATCTGAAACATAGTCTGCAATTCTCCATCCCATTCAATTGACATCTGCAAAACACCAATCCCCCATTGGAAAGACTTCAGTTTTTGTACAATTTACATGCAATATGGCAGCATACTACAGTCTACTACTATATGCATTGTTGTTGTTTTTTTTTCCCCCCCAATTTTGTGATTTAGCTGAGGTGATGATCATTCATAAGCTGATTTAGCTAAATTTGGATAATAGCAGAATATGAAAGGAAAAAATTAGATCTATTGGTCGATCTTGTGAACATGGAGATAAAAGAAAACTCAAAATTTCAACAGTTAGAAACAAAAGTAAAGAATTTTGTTGTTGCTGTTGTTGATTTTTTTGTGTCGGGTAATGCCCATGGAGTCAGAGCATTCCTGAAATGCCCACCCTGAGGCAGAGCCCAGGGGGTGCTTATTTTGGAAACACCTTGCTCTGAGGGAGTTACCTGGCATAAAGACCTACAAGATTATTTTTTTCCCTCATGATACTTGGCAAGTCTCATGAGAAAAAAAAAAGGAAAAGCCCAAGGATGGGTGTTTCATTTTTCAAAACACCTGCCTTCTGCGGACACAAAAGTATGCTTTAGAACACATCTTCCAAACTACAAGATTTCTCCAAGGTCTTCATGTCTTTACATACCTGAGTGCTTGGATCATCTCCAAATGCATCTGCAATAGGTGCACAAGGGACACTGATAGGTGCACTCATAGTTCTTCTGCAGAAAAGAGTATCAATTGTTGCAAGGGACTGGAAGTCTGGACCATCCGTAGCTAAGCGTTGTTGTTGTATCAGTGGTGGAAGATGGAGTCCATAGCTCAAGCTTGGTTCTGGCAACAGTACTGCAGAGTCCTGAGACCACAACATCTCCAGGAATTCGAACAGTGATTGACACTATCAAGTAAGTAATTAACAAGGTGTCTTTTTGGTGTTTTTATTTGTTCCATGTCTGCTCTGTACATGCCTTATTAAGGCAACACCAAACCTCAACCCCACTTAGTTCACTTCCCTTATTGATATACTGAAACAATAAAGTTATCATATAAAGTGGTAACCAACTTGGAATCCACTCTAGTCCCCTGTTTGTTGTCCCATGCTCTGCAGTTTGAGGCTATTTGGTTCGAAGTGAGCCAAGTTTGTGATGAAAACACATAACTGAGGACCAGTTCATACACTGTTTAGGTTTTAAAGGGTTTAGTATGTCCTCTGCATTTGTGTTCCATTGTTGATGTATATCGTGTGCACTAACATTTCCAACTGTGGTTTCCATTGGTTTCCAGGTCCAAGTGTGTCTGTTCCACGAATCTAGAAACTCTCCTGGATGACAATTACATAATCTATAATGCACCACTGGTCAGATGCACTTGTGGCCGTCTGTCTCTATGCTGGCCATGTCCTCCCAATGGCCATTACCTAATACATACTCTCTCATGTGAATCCAGAGGAGGAAAATTTCGGAATGAGATCCAAAAGAACAATCACAATTACATCAAACCCAGTGACTTTCTTTGCATGAGTTGCATACATATATGTGTATAGTATGCAAGGATTCAATGGCTCCCAGAATCTAATATCTAGAACAGAAACGGTGTGAAGCTATGTACCTCTTTGTTGATAATACTATCCAGGTTGAAGTCTAGTTGAGAGTTTACAGAAGCAAGCTTCATTGACAAAAACTGGAACCAACAAACAAAGAGAGCAAGAGAAAGATATTGGTTAGTTGCATCCAAGGATTTGAGCCATGCACCACCCCCCCCCACCCCTTCCACTCAGTTTTCTAAAATGAGATTGTGAATCCAAAGGGTTTGAACCACAAATCCTCCCACCAAATTTGTAAAAGGAGATTGTGAATCCTACATGTGCAATTTTGCTGTACAGAATTAATTTGTGCACAATGGTTCAAGTCCCCATTCTCTAAGAATTGGACAAAATTCTTTAAAGACACCAGGTTGAATCTGTTTCTTCGTATAATTTCCACCACTGAATTATCACAAGGTTTAGCGTTGAGGTCAGAGAGAGTACTCGAAATTTCTTACTTTAAACATCCAAAATTGTGGATTTTGCAAGCTACAAAAACAAGATCATCAAATCAAAGTTTAGTTGAATTATGAATGCTCTTGCATATTACCTCAACTTGTCGACGAAGGGATTGTACATAATTGATTATCTCATCTAACATCACAGCTTTGCCTGTCACCTACATGATCATCAGCACATAATAATCATGGTTATATACATTAACAACATGACAACAAATAATCAAAGTTTTATACACAACACATTGGCAAATGATCAATCAAGGTAATACATGATGCATCAACAAATAACAAATCAGGATTCAAATACATGACATTGTGTCGGTTCATAAGAATTAAGGTTATACATGACACTTCATGTAAATTTATATGTCAGAATATTGTTGCTGAAAATTGCAAGACTAAATAATAAGTAGTGGAAAAGACAGACAAGTAATAATTATATGCTGAAGAAGTAGTCTTCTAGTAGTAGAAGTAAAATTTCAGATTTATACCTTACTGCAGCCAGGAACAAGCTCTTGCAAATACTTCATACGTTCACTTATCTTCTCCCTTCGTACCTGCACACAACAAACAATGGGTGTTCAACACAGGTCTCACCCAGCATTTGCACAAACAAATTCGGTTCCAGGACATCCCCCAACTGCGCAGTTGCATACAGCTCCTGGTTGCTTTGTTGCAAGTTTCTTCTTTCATCTTGAAAGTTGAAAAGAGCTCAACCAAAGTCCAAATTCTAATTTCATCAGATTAGAGCAACCAAAGACTTCCTTGAAGTTCTATAAGAATTATTGCATCTTGAAAAGAGTAACCAAAGTCCATTGAAGTTCTTAGAGAATAGTCCTGGAAGTTCCTAGAATTTTTCTTCTTGAAAAGAGCAACCAAAGGTCTTGAAATTCATAGAATTTTTCTTCTTGAAAAGAGCAACCAAAGGTCTTGAAGTTCATAGAATTGAAAAGAGCAACCAAAGTCCTTGAAGTTCATAGAATTTCAATATCAAATTAGAGCAACCAGCTTGCAAGTTCTTCAAGAATCATGATGAAAAGAGAATAGATCTGAGTTGATTGAGCAAAATCGGAACTTGTTGATCTTACCCTTTCAGCAAGGGAATGACTATCGGTGGCTTGACCTCTTCTCGCACGCACGTGTACGTAGTCGACTTGCTTGTTGGATGCAGCAGCAGCAGCAGAAGATGTGGTGCAGGGGGGTTCACTAGTCTGCATCAGGATGCAGCTGGGTTTCTCATTCTCTTTCTGCTGCATCGTTGTTAGCTTACCAGCTGCAACTGCAGCAGCTGTAGTAGTACTACCGATCATGGGGCAGCTGCTGGAGTCGTCGTCCCCTGATGAGGTTTCACGACTCGAGCTGATCCGCGCCTGATCCGCCGCCGCCTTCAAGGACTTCATCAACTGGCGCTGCTGATCGTCTTCTCCCTGATCAGCTGAAGCTGCTGCTAATTTCGTGGCTCCTGATCCTCCCTTGTACCGCTTCGCTCTTGGATCATGTCGCGGATCCTGATCACTTTGTGGATCCACCTGCAAATTGGATACTCGACAAAGTATGAGATATGTTATCAGCAGTGAAGATGCACCTGCAGGAAGCTAGGAAGCTCCAAACCAGGTATGGATCTGTACCTACCAGCTTTGAGTTTATAAGATTGGTTTCTTTGCCATTCGAGTGAATATCGACGAGCTTCCTCTTGTTCTCCCGCGTTGTAGCATCGCTTGATTCTCTGGCGCTGCTGCGACCAACCTCCGCTGTAGCAGTAGCAGCAGGTGTGCAGCACGAGAAATCAGCAGCAGCAGCTTCGGCCCGTGTCACTCCGTCAATGCCAACTTCCTTTGACCTCATGATCCCCTGAGGAGACGCTTCTAGTGCTGCAGGTTCCTTCACCAGCTCCGGCTGATCGACAGCTGCAGAGGCCGCCACTAGTTCTTCGACTTCCGTGTCTTGAGTGTGGCCTGATCGTGGCTCCGCTTGGTGGGTCGCGTCATTTGCCGCGGTTCCGAGTTTTGGGGCCACGATAGCTGCTGCTGCGAGATTGATCAGTTTGCCTCCTGCAGAAGTTGCTGCTGCTGCTGCTGGCGGGCAGCTGGAGCTTCGAGAAATTTTTCTCCCAGAATGCAGCAGCGGTTGAGTTCTAAGCTGAGCGCTCGACGCCCCTGCAGCCAAGCGCGGGTCACGTGACTTTCCGATGATACAGTCGGATGTAGTCTGCCGAAACGGCAAAGCTGCCAGCGGGTGGTGCGAGTTGATCATCTGCGAATATAATGTTGTGCCGCCGTCGTCGACGTTGTTGTTGTTGCTGAAAGATGAGAATTTTGCAGCCCGCTCAGCGAAAGCTGGATCTGACGAGAATTGATCCAAGCAATAATAATGCGAGTCGGAGCTGCAGGTCGCCACTCCTTGAACAACCCCGGCTAATTGCTGCAGCGTCACTAGACCTCCTTTAGTCGCGGGCTCCACGCTGATACCACCGCATGGCTGCTGCTCGAGCTGCTCGCTCCACCGGCTGCGACTGGAATGTCCTGCTCCTCCTCCAGCAGCCGCCACGGTCAGAGAATCGATAGCGCCGCCTAATCGGCTAGTGCTGCAGTACTGTCCCTGCGCTCCAAAACCTTCAATTCCGTCGACCACAGAGTTCAAAACCTGGGCGGACGACGACGCAGTCGAGCTCAAATTGGTGGGGTATCTGACCCGGTTGCAGCAGTTGGAATCCCCGGCGCCGAGCAGCTGGTTCCAGTCGCCCCTAATCCGCGTAGTCGAACCCGGGAGAAGAAGCTCGGAAGCTGAGCAGGAAGAGCTGGTCACGGGCCCAGCTAGCTGCTGCTGCTGCAAACTTGCACTAGACGGCCGCGAGGCTGAGCAGTCAAAAACGCTAGAAATTGTCTCCGACGCCGCTACAACCTTGTCCGAGTCGTCGACGAAGCTGCTGCTGCACGCCGCCAAAGACGAGTAATCATCATCATGGCCGGTTCCAGCACTAGTAGCTGCAGCCCGCGACTCTTGTAAGATCGCCCACGAGTACGCCGACGCCGGAATGCTAATGCTGCGCCGGAGCTGCCCCGGCCCATGGATGTAATACGATGCAGCTGGCTCTCGCACCGCCGCTGCGGCCGCTGCAGCCATGTACGCCATAAGAAATTCCAAACAAGAAGCACTAGCTAGCTGCAGGCTGCAACCCACACAGCACTAGCTAGATCAGCTCCCTAGTCGATCTTGTGACAAAACTTGCTGGGATTCTCGCTCTTTCCAAAAAATACTTTCTACAACAATACTGTCCAAAAACTTGCCTCTACACTAGGCAGATCCCGCGCACCGCTACAGCAACTCAAAAACCCGCCCACGGAACTACAACTTCCTGAGCTGGACAAAAACCACCACACTACTGAAATCTCTTCTAGTGCAATTACTACTCCTGCTGCAACTGTGTTGGAAATATCATGTATCATGATTTAATCTGCAACCTCCTCCTCCTCCAGCTCCTAATCATCAGCTCTGATTCCAACTCAAGAATCCAAAGTTCCATAATATTTAAGTAAGCAATGAATTCATCCACAAATTTGCTTGCTCTCCTTAGTCTCTAGAACTCTTGTGCAGACCTGATCTCTAATTAGACGGGAAGGCAAAATTCAATGTCAGATCATTCATGAGTACACAAAGACTAGCTTAATCTACCCAATTTTTATTTTCTTTTTAATTCAAAAAATCCAGGTCTTAGAGCAACTCTCTGGGATTCTCCAAAATTACTGTGTGTATATATATATATGTATGTGTGTGTGCAGACTGTTGGCACACAATGAATATTAAATTAGCTCACAAAGATGCACACAATGTGATACTATTCAATGCCAGGTACAACAAAAACAACAACAGAACTCAACAATGAGGAAAGAAACTGGAAGTTCACTTAATGGAGCTCTGAGTACATCCTACTGTGATCTCTTGAACTAGAAGAGTTCTACTAAATTTTCTCTAGAGACTGCAGACTGGCTGCACAGCTTTATAACTCTCATTAGTAGTGCATATACATATAAATATATATATAGAGAGAGAGAGAGCTGGAGAAGCTAAACTGCTTGTACAAATTTTCTATTGCAACCTCCCTGAGCCCTGCAAGGGGGATTGACACCTTTAGCTACACACACACACACACTCTGATTTTCTAGCTCCACAAGACTTTGCTGTTGCTGATAAGTGTGCTGCTACCAGTTGGTGCTACTACTAGCTTAATGTATATAGTGTAGTATGAGAGCAAACTAGGGCTGATCTTGATTAGTGAGAGATCTGTTTTCTAGTTACATTCAGAGTCCCAGCCTTTGTTTTTTCACCGGCCAAATTTCGCCAAAAAACGAAATTCAAAATTAAAAAAATTAAAAAAAGAAGTGAATTTTGAGGTTTTTAGTCGCCAAAAATGGAAACCAAAAAACATTTAAATTGCGAGAGATTCGTATATTTGGTTTTCATTGTGCAGCCAAAAATATAGATGGATAATTGAAGATTTGTACTTTATCTCTGGTGTTTATAGCCATAATTTGGCTAAATCTTCCAATGGATGATCGCCACAAACAAATTCCTTTAAATTTTTTTTAAAAAACCACTGATTCAGAGCGAGAAGTATAGAAAATCTTTCCAATGGGTGATATTTACTTGTAGAGGGAGAGAGTATTATGAGCTTTTTATTTGGGGGGAAGTCATTTTCACTCCTTTTTAAGTGACAGGAAAAAAATTATTATAGGGTGTATAACTTATTGAAAAAAAAGTATAATTTATAGTTTATTTAATTATAAATAGGGTGATTAGAATTGAATTATGAGAATTCTATCATTTTTAATTTTTAATTTTAATAAAATATTCTTAATTTTCCATGTTTGTGGGTTGGGGGTGGGGGAAACAATTAACTATTAATTAATTAATTAATTAAGTAAATAAATAAATAAATAACAGCCCGGAATAAAGACTCTGTTTTGGATGAGATAAACATTGGGACTTGGGCGGGGCCCAACTAGAGGGTGTGGGTAGGGCCTAGTGGATCATAGGGTATCAGCTTTTTTATTCAGTATTTTGGAAACTTTGGTTCATTTTTTTTTCCAGATTTGGAGATAAATTTCCAAATTGTAATTTTTTTAATGAAATTTACTAGTTTGTAGCCACAAATATACAACTATATATATATATTCTTAATTTCTTATCTGCTAAATATTTATTTTTGCTTGATGGCCACTCTGAGTAAAAATTGGCCAACTTGTTTTTAACAAAAAATTTGCCATTTTGTGAAAAATATTTTTCAAAAAAATTATAATTAATAAATTCCTGAAAGTATTTTATTTATTTATTTATTTATTCTCGCCACAACCGCCTACAACATGATGAAAAGGTGCTTAAGATAGTTCTACTTTCATGTTTTGAATATTTCCAAATTTGGCTAAATATTCTTATCACCCAATTGAGCAATATCACAGAATTGGAAATCCCAAAATCCATTTAAATTATTTCTAAAGATTAGGAATATCCCATGCTCAAATTTAGAATTTGAGTCTTCAAGAACCAATGGATGATCTTTTCTTCCTCTTAACAAACCCAAAAAAGTAAGGATACTATTAATTTTCCTTCATAGGAGGACACACAACAACCCTATCCCTTTAGTGTACAATTTACTTACTACATAATATTTTAGTCAAAATCTAACATATCTTAGCTTTAACATTTTTTGGAAGTTCATTTTCAATTCCTTTTTTTCACTCCAATAATCCATAATTATTCCAAGAAGCTTATTATAAGCAAATTGAGATCTAACATGGTGAATACTAAGAATTTACAATTTGGAATCTAATTAATATTGCATCCTATGGGCCTAAATGTATATATCACCAACTAGGTGTCCACATGGTCACAATTGGGGTTTGAATGTGGGGTGGGCACCAATCTAAATCCAATTCAATTTGTGGTACCATATTTTGTATTATAATCATGTGAAATATTTCACATAGGTGTACATAAGACAATGGCCACATACCATGATGCAAAGTTGAATTGATTCAAAATCATATGCTCTAGCTCGAATTGTACACACAAGTTAGATTTGAATTAGAAAAGAAAATGGTCATAATGTCATATAATTTTAAGATTTGGTTAATCATCTTAATTCAGTTTATTAGGTGGAAAACCCATGTTTGTATGAATTCTAATCAATTTTGAGACCATTCAAAATGGTGTTTAGCCAAATTATATACTCATAATTAATGGCAAAGATTAAGTGATTACATTATATCTGTCAAAAGTCGCTCGCTGAAGCAAAGCCATAGTCCTTTATAATTGATGTAATCGAATGATTTGTGATACAAATTTCTGTTTTTGAACATTATTTGTGCAAAGAGAAGTAAATATGCATGTAACATACATAATATTTGTGCCTATTACTGAGTAGGGTTTTGCACAAGGTGATAACACTTTTATTTGTTCTTTTGTGAATTTGATTCTTTCTTAAATTCTTTTGTTTGGATTCAAAAGCTTGCTACTAACATTATTTGTTATAAGCTTTGTTCATGACCTTTTATGCAAAAAAATTGTGATTCAAGTTTTTAGGGGGCACTCTAAATATTAAAATTTTATATTACCTCTATCAAACAAGATTATTTTAAGGGTATTATCTATAGGAACAATTTTTTTCTACATTATTATTATCTATTTTTTAAATATGCACATATATTTAAATCCACCTTAAATTTAATTATAATTTTTTGTTTGGATCAAATTTTGATATCTTGCATTTCTTATTTTAATACTTAAATTGTGAAGAGGCATCATGAGGATCAGTGTTTTTCTCTGAAAAGTTTTCATAATTTTTTTTTAAAGTGTAAATTTGACAAATTTTGCTAATTTTTTGATATGATAAAAATGATAAAATGACATTGATGAAGATGCAAATGAACTTGGTAATATCATGTGATAAAATTACTGATTATTTGACATACCTATGATTATCTTCCAAGTAAGTTATTGGGAGGTGGCAAACCAAAATATTCATTGAAAACAAAAGTCCTTTCAAAATGATTCAATTGTCAATGGTCCGGGGTTAAGGATCTTCATGTCATGTTCCTTCATGTTCACTTCACATTCCTCCACATTTAACTATTAGTTCATGTACTATCTACTAATTGAACATATTGACAATTAATTGTTAAAATCTTATATATATATATATGGGGGATTAATGCATACCCTATATGAATTATATATTGGCTCTCATAATAAACATAATCATATCATAAATATAATTAAATTATGATTTTCACCAAACAACCAATATATGAGATCCTTTAATTTACTTACTTATTTTGTAAATTCAAAGAAGTATGTCGCTTTTGTTCCAAAATATGTTTGATGTGATTTTTCAATATTTGGATTCAATGCACCTTTTTCACCATTAATCTTCCTTGGTGACTGCTTGGAAAAATTAAGTTTTTTTGAAAAATGGATAATAATATTAGGTGAGGTCAAATATCACAAAGTAATTTAACATCAAAATTAATCCCCGATGACTATTTCAACCATTTTCAGGATTCCCAAGTTTTTTTCCTTTGCCATTTGGTTGGCATAATTTGAAAGTATACCAAAGTTTAAAATAACTTGTTTATGTTAGGCAATGTTATCACAATTTTTTTGATGATGTTTATGGAAAGAAGCACCATTGACTATACCTTTGGAATCAAAATATTGCTCATAATGACATTTGCAAATCATTAAATACCTAACTCCATAATTAGTATGATATTTCATTCATTCCCTACACCTCCTTATTTTTTTTCCTATGTATCCATGACTTGAACATGGCCATTGCAATTTCAAGTCATATGAAATATAAAGTGAAAAATCATTTGGTTTTTGTTTACACTAGGCTACCACATACTTTGGTGCTTAGTTTTGTTTACTTCCATTTTTCATGGGCTCCATCAACACAAGTATGTGACCAAACACATATGCAACAAGGTTGTGAAAACATGTTGAAATTATGGTTCTTTGGATACTGAAAAATAATTTGACTAAATACTTAGATCTAAAGCAAGTATAGAAAATCAGCATGTTGGGTTTCAATTTCATTGAAAATTGGTGAAATATCTTACCTCCATAGACTATTAATTTTGTAGATATCTACCAAGACCCAATTGGTTTAATGCCACTTGAGGGAAAAATTTAATAGGTTCTACTTACATTCAAGTGTTAAGATATGCATTTCAACCATCTAGGTTATCTCTATACCTAAAACCATACTCAAGAAAATCATTCTTTGTGTATTTTATGAAACATGTGAGATAAAAGTGGTTTTTTTGTTATACTATGAAATAATAATGTATTAGAAGAATATTTTATTAAATTGAATTCATAATCAATTTTAAGCACCTTATATTTGTTTGCACATTACTTGGAAAAACATGAAATTAATATTTACATTAATTGATATTACATTAGTATATACATTGATATTAGTATTCATATTACATTGATGTTACATTAATATACGTTAATTGATATTACATTGATCAATGGTGCAATTAAAGATTATAAACCACCTATGTTGCCAAATAGTGATAATATCAATGTTTAACCTTAGATGTGTCATGGTAGGAATATTTGATTCCTCCATTTGTCAACACATGTTTCTTAAAATTAACCATTAGCAATCAACATTGTTGATGTTTCTAACTAATTTTGGCAAGTTCTTCGATCTGTAATGATAAACTTGAAATGTTCAAGTTCATGTGACTTGAACCAATGTGATTCAAATTATGTTCATGAATCATAAGTCATCATGTCCTAATACCACCAATCAACATTGGAGTTTGATCTTTTGGGATTTTTGGATTTTTTACAAACTCCATTCCTCTTTTGATTGACACAAGGAATATTGATGTTAGATTTACCTCAAATGCCATAACCAAATCTAGACTCAATTTCAATGTGTGTGATGAAAATTTGAATTTGTTTTCTTTTTCAAAGTTCCATAAGCTTTTCAAATAGCTCTTTGACAATTTATGAATTGAATGTTGCCAAATGGACTTGGGTGAAAATTGATTAACTAAATGTTTGAATCAAGCCTCCAATCAATGAACCTAATTGCTCACACTTCAAAGTGCAGAAATGAAAGTGATGGGGATTATATGTGGTTTGGGGTAACTTTGGAAAATAGTAACTAATAGGTTGGAGTTCTAGCCTATTAGGTTAACTTCTTTTTGAAGTTGTTACCTATTTTCAAAATTCATTAGATTCACATTTGAATTCCAAGAAAAATCTAATGTGATTACAAACCAAATTTGGGCTTGAACATTGTTTTATAAACATGTAACTTGGTCATTATGAGTGCCCATATTAAGGTGCATGCATAAATGTTATGTTTGAGTCCATTTTTGGTTGGTAAAACTTTGCATTTGCTCTTTCGAATTAATCAACATTCCAAAAAAATTCTAATTTGAGAAATCATTTGTGCCATATTAGGGTGCACACATGAGTGAGTGCACACAAAGTAAAGTAGATATAGTTTTTGATATTTGCAATCTACTTACAACATAAATGAAAAGTAACCATAAAATAAGTGTTGATATATTTTTTAAATATTTTATTTAAATGATGAATAAAATTTAAAAATTCACAGGGTGAAAACACACTATGGTCACCCCCTTTGGGATGTCTTGTTTGTACTATTTTTCAAGGATATGCTTGTTAGAGTGTGTTTCACCTCAAACTTTTCAAATACTTTCACAATAATTTTGCATATTATGTTACAATATAATTTACGTAAAATATTTTTTTAAAAACTATTTTATTTCATTATATAAAGTGGGAATTGGAGTATATTTGTGCAAACAAATGTAGTGTACCTATGTACTCAATAGCACAAATATATTCCAAAATTTATTTAATGATTTTTAGTACTTATGAAAGTTGAAAATATATTGAACCATGTCATTTCACATAGTTTGAACCACACATTTGAATACCATGTGACTAATTTGAAAATTTTCATATCAAAAAATAAATTTCTCCAACAAAAATACAATAAATATGTGGTAAATTGAAATTTTGACAAGTAATCACATTCATGTGGAAGATGCCAAGCATAGCTAGATGGGTCATATTCTTAATTTCATTACAATTAATTATTTTAATGACTTTAATGAAACTTTAAAGTTAGTGCAATCCAAATGAAACAATGGCCCTATTACACTAATGTATACTATAAATTTACCCATGGATCCTCCAATATAGATAATGAAATTTATTATTGTTATTTAGATAATCTTACATAACATTAGTTTTATAAAAATAATAATTTTAAGGCCAATAAACCAAAATTGATACCCAACATTAAATGCACCATATTTTTGGAACAATTATATTATTGTACTATAAATACTATACCCAAAAGTGCCCAAAAGGGGGTCACCATAATGTGTTTTCACCTTTATGACAATAATATTGAAATTTTTCAAGCTTAATATGCATTTAAGTAAAAAAATTAAATGTGCACAAATAGATGTAAGTATATGAACTACTCCATTTTTAAAATTTCAAATTAATGGATTGTGGAAAGATATTTATCTACACTCAAATTTTTCATATTATAATTACAATATGTCAAACTCATAACATATGTAAATACGTGTTTGAACAAGTTATTGACCTAGTTAATTTCAAACATATTTGTTATCTTTTTAAAAAATATTAAAGTTTTTGAAATTTTATGTTCAATTTATCATAGACCAAATGGACCTCCCAATTTTTCATCATGAAACTTTAAAGATTTTGAATTTTCTTTCTTATGTTCATGTCAAAAATTGTTTCATTTTTAAACTGGATTTTGCAAGGACTAACTTTTTTTATTTATTTTATCATGCATGAATCCAAATGTCACATTTAAACCAATATTGTTCAAAAATTGAAAATGATTCAAGTATTTGGGCAAGTCCAAAATAAGGTATCAATATAACCCAATTAGGCAGGAAATGTTTTTGAAAATTGGGTGAAGACCCAACCCACATCCAAATATTTAGTTTCCAAAATCTATTTAATTGAAACCTATTAATGTCACTTTGAAAAAGTGATATTTAAAATATATCCTTTTATGTTCATTTACCTTAGTTCATCAAGGCAAATGGATTAGAAACCCAAAGTTCTTTTTCTCCCTTTTTGGCCCCATGTTATTCTACAAACGATTATTTTTCACTTTCATCCATTGCAATTATGCCTACGCAAGATTTTTGAAAGGACAAATCATGGACAAGTGAAACATTCGACAAGCTTTTTTTTGTGAATTTTTTTGTTGCTCATATTTAATGTACCTTTTGAATCAAAGCTAGTAATTCCACTTTTATGATTGTTTAAAGAATTCATTAACATGTTAAAGATTGGAAATATGCATGATGAATCTTTTTTCTATATAGATGGCTAACACGATGATACAAACGTTGAGGTTTCAAAACACATGTTCATGATTATATTTCAATTCCTAATGAACCAATTTTGGTTGAAAGTAATATATAGATCTAGGAGTAGAGGCTAATTGTTGCATATTATGTTTTACATGCTTAATTATGAAGTTTGAGTCAAAAGTTTTGGCTACCTTACAATAGGATGTCTTCCCTTGGCCCTTTCTTAATGGCCAATGATAGTATTACTAAAATATTATAAATCTTGTGGCTATTCAAACAATGCAATGCATTTATGTGCCATTAGATATATCCCAAGTGAACAATATTGATAGCACCACCCCACAAAAAAAGGTGTGAGTGTTTCCAACAAAGAATACGGAGGCACATCAATGAATAAAACATGTTTAACATGTAAGCAAGCATATGTTTGGTCGAGGTTAATTAAAATAACTTATCTTTGACTAGTTCTTGCAAAAGTGGGTCCAAATGAGATACAATGAAAGAACATTGCTACTTTAAACAAGGACTATATGCCATTTTCCCTTAAAATAACTCTTTTCATAAAAATGAATTTTTCAATGAAATATTTTGCAACTTGTTTTTTATAATGTTTATAATTGCCCCAATACATCACAAATTTTTTGTTAATCATTGTTGAATAAATAAGAATCTTTGAAAGTGTGTAGATTCCTTGTAGATTTAGTGCTTCATTTTGAAAAATGACCATAATTTTAAATCATAACCAAAATTTTATTTTTTATATTTTTAGATATCCTGCATTATAAACTAAATTTTTTTTAAATACAATATGCAAATTATACCCCATTTAAAAGTGGTAAACGATTTTTGAAATGCTAGAATTACTAAAAAATGCTAAAAAATGTTATGAATTTTTAAAGTTTTACAATTCCATTTTTTAAAAAATTATGAGTGCTTTTCTATTGTGAGTAATGCGTTTCTATCATTTTTTCATCAAAATGTTTATATTATATGAGTCCTTTTGATAGTCCAATGCAAAATTAACTCCTTTTGATGCAATAGGTGTTCCCTTTCAAATGTTTTAAACTTAAAACTTCAACCTAAAATTTGATCAATTGAATTTTTTGTTTAAATTTCTTGGTATCCATATTAATGAAAAATGAACAACTCACCATGATTTCCATGGTTTCAAATGACGAAACATAAATAATTCACTAAATTTGACTAGTTATATCTATGATTCAATACCTTTTTTTACTTATTGAATTGTGATTACACCCAAGTAAGGGGTTGAAATAAGTCCAAGCATTGAACTAGTCTTGATTAGGGTGCCATTATTAATCACTTTTGGATTTATGTACTTTTTAACAAGTTTGAAGAGGTGTGTCAAATGAAGTTCATGGAGGATTTGGTTTGTATGTTACAAAAGGTTATATGCCAATTTTTATTATTAAAAAATCATTGTACATTCTAATGCTTCGTCTAGTTGTGTCAATCCTCATGTGATGTTTCCAAATTCAAAACAAGTTATTGACCATGTTATTCCTTTGCCAATTGGATAAACGATGGAAAATTATATATCCTCCCTAATTTGGCTATTCAATGTGTTAATATGTAAATACTTCAAGATCTTTGATTTGTGGATATCTAGATTTGGACACATTGCAAGCTTATTAGGATCGATCGTGTCTTGTCACATTAGTAATGTTAGTTTTGGTGTTAATCTAGCAAGTGGCATCACATTAGTTTAAGGTCAATGTAGGTCAAAGTAATTACATTTTTGTAAGGATCAAATTAATTACCTTTATGGCAACAAAAATTCAATCAAATTTGTTTTGGGGGCACTAAGTGGATTGGGTGGACCTAGGGCCCTTTTCATCTAATGATCCAAAAGTGTGAAGATGTGGTACTTGAATTTTGGTTGCCAACTTGATGGTTTTTTAAATTTTTTTAAAAATCCAACTAGGGTGGATCAAAGTGGACATAGGTCCATATGGTGATTCACACTTAGAGTTCAATCCAATTTTCTTTTAAAAATCATTACACAATAAACATTTTTAAAAAGTCCAAAGCATTGAGATGGTGATTGTGATTCAATCACCACATTTGAGTGATAAACTAATATTTTAAAAAACAAAATTTAAGAAAAATTTCAAACCATAAAGATGGTGACCATAATTCAAACACTACATTTGAATGACAAGCTAATTTTATTTTATTTTTAATTTAAGAAAAATTCCAAGCATAGTGGATTGGGGTCATCTTGGGTCCTAATTCTTATATGGTGAACACAATTCAATCCTAAAAAGAAGGAAACATTTATTTGAAAATTTGAAAATTTTCATTATATATGGCAATTAAATTTTTGTCACTCCATGCAAATGGTTCTAGGGTGGTCTATGGTGGACCTAGGTCTTGATCACTATGGTAACCATACCTCAATCTTATAAAAGAAAAGAAAGAAACTCTTAAAAACCATTTAAATGTGGGGATTGATGATTTTCTATTCAATCATTTCTTGCTTAGCTTTTTGTTCATGAGGTTGACATTAGTGTTGGGTGTGTATATATGGTTTTAAATTGACCCTCCTTATAAATGTAAATAAAAATCTAAAATGTATTTACATTTTCTGTAAATGTAAAGTTGTGTAAATTTATTTTAAATCATGTAAAATTATATACTTCAATGTAAGTTTAAATGATTTATCCATTATGTAAATTAGTGCAAATTCGTGTAAGAGTTTTTGAAAAAGAACATTTCATGCAAAGATTGTCAATATGGGTGCCAACGAATAGAATTTTCCCAAAATTTCAAGTTTTTTTGTTAATGATGGGCCAAAAAACTTTAAGATGCACTACAAATATGCATCACAATAAGTACCTACATTCTTATAAACACATAGGCCAAAAAAATTTATGAACAAAGTTAACAATTTCGAAATTAAATTCAATCAATGAAGTAGGGCAACATGCACCCAATATGTGACCAAAAATGTGAACCAAAGATATTCACCAATAGCACTATAGTTTGTCCCATATCCTTTGGCCAAAAATTTGGCCTTGTATTGGATATATGTAGGGTAACAAGAAGCACTTTCACACTTCTTTGTTGATGGTAAAAGCTTTTATTTGGGGAGCATTAGATATATTAGAAGTTTTTGTGAAGGGCCAATCAAAGTGGCCCATTACAAAAACAACATTGAACTTCGGGATGCAACCACATTGGGATGCTAATTAATGTGGATTGCATAAAAGTATAGTCATTAAAGATTTATGATATATGTACACTTACACTTATCCTACCCAAAACAATTACATGAGATTATGTAAGTGCAAAAGCATTTATACAACGATGGGTAGGATAAGTGCAAATGTAAAAAAATTGGCAAAGGTAAGTATAGATCATTCACACTTACCCAATTTTTACACTACAAGTATATGTGCACCCACCAAACATTGGTTGACACTATAGAATGTAAGACCTAATCCTAGGTTATTTGCATTTCATAATAACCTACTTGATTACCTATTAACATTAGAAGATTAAATAGATTTTGTGACAAAAAATGCCTGTAACAAAATTTTTAATCACAAACATGTACAACTAAGATCCCCCTAGTTGTGAAAGTCAAGTCATATGCAACCATAGTTGCAAACATGGAGTGTTGGACGAAAAAAAATTAACAATATACTAATTCATCCTTTAACTTCATTGTATGCATATTGTCACATGTGATTAAGATGCAATTATTTGGTCACCAATGAGAACAATTGATGTGCTACCACATGTCCCAATTTTTAATTTTTAAATTTTAACTATAATTTGAAATAATCTAAGACATCCAATTTAGATGCTTAGGTGGTCTTAATTTTGACACATGATGCAATATAAATATTTGATGTGGAAAATTAATTTGAATTTTTGTCATAATAAATATAAATAAATATCTAGGTAGGTACATAAATAGGTTTGTAATATGTAATTAAGTATTTAGTACTAGATACCTACCCAAACCTAGGCTACCTACCTACCTATATAACTAGATAAGTAAGTAGGTTAGGGAAGTAGGTAGGTTAAAGTGGTGCATAATCATTTTTATTCTTATCTTGGGTTAAGCCTTTTGACATGCTTCATCCCACATGGCATAATTTTTTTAATGTGAAAATATAAAACCACACCCCTTTTTTATATAATTTTCAAAATGGGAATGGAAAACAACCAATAGGGATAAGTTTTGAAGCTTCAATTTATTCACATACTATGTTACAATTACAAAAATTTCCCCATGTCTTTTGTTTTCAATTTTAATTTATAAATAATACAATTAATCAAGCAAATGATTAAGTAATTAAATAAATAATTATTAAATAATATTTATTTATTAAAAAATAATTATTAATTATTTACTTGTCATTATCATCTACTTATGTAACTAATAATTTATTGATATTTAACTAGCTAACTAATTAGTTACAAGTTATCAATACATAATTCATAAATAAATATATAGATAACTAATAACATAAAGTAATTAGTTAAATATTAATTTTTATTATTCTAGACGTATTAATAATTTGTGTAAACATTTATGTTGTAATATTAATTATTAAATTTAAATATTTAATCATAAATTATTATTTATATTAATATAAAATAATTACATTAATTACTCTAATGAAAATAAAGTTAATATAATTTTTTGATTAATAATTATAGTGATTTGACAATAATTACACATTAGTTAGAACAATTACATCAATTTTTTTAATTATGGTAAAATTACTATAAAACTTAAAGTAAAAATTCATAATTATAATTTATAATTTAATAATTATTAAATACTAACTTCAATTATGAATGCTATAATTATTGTAAAGAACGCGATTTCTTTTATTACTAGAATAATAATAATAATAATAATAATAATAGAAAAAATTTAAGAATTCAAAGAAATAAGTATTATGGTCATTTTTATTGAATCAATATTTTAGTGAGGAGGTAGTTTAGCAAGATTACTTATATGTTATTATAATGTTATTAGTATGCCACTCAATAGTTAATGATAACAATAATAACACAAGAAAAATAGTTTTTGTAAATATAATGAAACATGGATATGCTTGGGATATGGCCTTAATATATTCTATGTATATTCCAAATACATGTTTAATAAACTCAAAATATACATATGCATTAATTCATGTTTGATATATTTTAATATGATTGTGTGCCTTTGACCCAAATATGTTACATGATTTGCAATGGCAATAGAAGTGAAATGATTCTTCAATTTTTTTAAATTGTTGGACAAGGTGATTGCTCATGTGAAGGATATAAATAACTTATCCATCCTTGCAAAAGTTGTTTTTTTTGTGATTACATATGTATTTTACTATTGGCACACATGGCCCCTTATCATGAAGAACTTGTTTTGGGCATGCATGTAGCAAAACTTTCCAATATAATTGCAATTTGATTTGAAAGTTTGTGTTGATTTTTGAAAGATCAATTTAAAGAATTGCAAGTTGCTTTGCAAAAAATAACAACATGAACGACAAAATTAGGTAAGGAATGCATTGAATGGAAGATTGTGACATGTTTAGACACAAGGCTTCACCATTGGAAACTCAAGACTTGAATAAAAACCAAATTCACCAACAATGTAATTCTATTCCATGATACCTTCAAGAATATGGACATACCATTAATTTGTGTTATGGAAGGCAAGAAAGCCAAGAGTTGCAAGGTCATGTGCCAAATCCACACATAGAGACAATTGGCAAAACCATTGTTTCCATTATGTTTTTTATGGTGAAGCAATGTATTTTCAATCAAATTCAAAGTTATTGGTTGCTTTTCAATAACCAAAATATTGTGATTTCTATAAGTGTTTGCCTACAAATGAAATTTGTCAATTTGAGGTTAACTCCATTGTGCTAATAAAATAAAAATTTGATTTAGAATTGCAAGCTTTGTGCATATGTAGGATGAAGAAGTTGTAATGGAATTATCTCCTTGTCATTTGTGACTATTTTTAATGTTTTTGAAGGTTCATAACATGTTCACATTGATGTTAGATAAACAATTTAAAATTGGCTTTGATATGGTGACCACTTTGGTAGGAAGGCCAAATTAGGTCTTTCAGATGGTTGCAAAATATGATAGTACAACTATCATGCTAATTTTGGTGCCTACCTTTCATTTCTTGAACCTTGGTGTTGCATTGCCCCTTTTGAAGTTACAAAACCTAATCAAGAACATTCAATTTTTGGAACTTGGTGACATAAAATTTAAAGGAAGCCAAATTTCCAATTATTTTCAAATAATGTGCAAAAGAATATAAGGTGCAACTTATCAAAAAATAATAATCCATATAATTTACTTAAATGTAAATAGGATGCTTGGAATTATTCATGAAAATGTATTGAAAATTTATTGAAAATATTTTATGGTTGACTTGATGGTTTGTTGGAGTTTTTTTATAAAAGCGTTGTCATTGTTCTGCCCGAGGGGACACGTATAAAAAAAAGGTAGAAAATATGTGAATAAAAATATAGGGTCCAATATATTGGTTGTTGGGTAAAAATTATAAGTTCATTAATTAAAAATAGGTACATTTTATTCAAATAATCAATTTAATTATAATATAGAGTATGCAATAATCTGAATTATAATTAATATAGGGTGGCTTAAATATGTATATATTAGAAAATTAGATAAGAATAGGTTGATAAAAGATAGGTTGAACAATTATCTAACACACCCCTAAAAATGATCATTTGATGCACATAGATAGTTTACTTTACACTAAGTGTCCCCCCATGTTGTTTCACCATGCCACCTTCATGAACTAAAGCTTGAAGAATGCAAATTGCTCCCAATTTGCTAGAAATTTCATCAAACCAAGTTTTCAAGTGTTTCATTTGTTGCATGCCAAATTCAAGGTATTCTCAATTCACACAAATTGAAACTATAAATCACATCTTTCACATACCTAGAGTGTTGATAGCCTATGGAGATGTTTGTTGGGATTTGAATCAACTGAAAATGTGGACAAATTGGTGACGATCTTGAAAACTAATTATATGATCATATGAACTTGCACATGCAATGAGGGATGAAATTATACAAAAGATGGGTGCAAACAAGCTGAATTTAGGAGCCACATTCACCATTTTGGGTGAATGTTTATTTGGAATACTTTTAAATCATTAAAATTTTATTTTGACCTAAAGCAATGTTACATCATATTATTATATATTTAAATAATCTCCCCAAAATCTGTCACATTAAAAAAAATCCCCAAAAATATGTTTATAATGCTAAAAAACATGTGTTATGATGTTTAATGAATACTTTTTAGGACTTTATCCTCATTGTATTCATTCCAAATCATACCACATGTTGCCATATTATATCATCTTCATATATATGTAAACAAATTGACCATTTTCATAGTGAAATTAATTTTTGACCCAAAAATGTGAAACACAAATCACTTGTTACACTTAGAATGACTCTTATTAACCTTGCCTTAAATTTAACCTCATTAAAATTCCTTTGGATGTAAAATTTGGTCAACATTGGACCTACATCTAAATCAAGAATTGAGTAGGATGGATGTTTAGGATGAATGTGACCTAGATGAATCAAATAGATGACATGAAAATAGACCATAATCAATTGTTTATTTATTACAATAAAATTATAATTTTTTAAAAAAATTATTAAATATCTAGACCAGAATCATAGCAAGATGGACATAGTGTAAATGAATTGAATAGAGGACTTGAAGCTCTCCCCATTCCTCCCCCGCCCCCCCACGCACGGCAAATGTGGGTAATTGTGGTCCCAATAGCCCAATGGAACAAAACCCTCTGTGTCTCTATGCAAGTTGCAAATTTGATTTGATGTGCTTGAATTATCAAAGCTATGAAATCAATGACCAAACCAGAACACAAGTAAATGATGATCTCAAGTGCGTTGCTATGCGTTTTACAGATATGTGGGAGCTCCTTTGGAGGATACATCGTTAGTAATTCTCTTTGTACTTTGCAGATTTGATTTGTTGTGCTTGCATAGTTGCTTTCAAAAGCATACCTACTAAACTAAATTTCTTTACACCAGTTGAGCTGATACTAGGCGGGTCCCTGTATATTTTCCAAAGCCCTCCACTTGATACCCTCTCTCTCTCTCTCTCTCTCTCTCTCTTACAGAATTAAAAGTTTCAAAAATAGCCTTCACCCTACACATGAAATGTACATAGTTTCATATATACATAAACAGCCCCACACCTGGACTTTATTAGATTCATGGAACACAACAGAAAAGAACAACGGTTTGATGTACATTGTTGGTACATTCATGGCCTTTTGTTTCATGAACCAGAATCGCAGTAGGCGTTAGTTTGTTGGTTGGTTGGTTGGTTGGCTGTTCTAGCACAAAAGCAAACAAACAAAAGCAGAAAGAGGAGACGAGGCAGCGCAGTAGCAGGTAGCATCTGCTTCTAGTCTTTTCCTTTTGATGTTTGTTATTGCTGGGTTGGATCCACTGAAGAAGCAAAGCATTGGGGATGGATAGATGGATGCCTGGCTGGCCAGAACCAATAGCCTCCCAATGTCGGGAAATAAAGAAAGAAAGGGGACCCAATCACAGCCTTGTACACGGCAATCTAGGGACCTTTTAGTCTGACCCCTTACTCTTATCCCCAAGAAGTTCCAGCCTTTTCTGTCCTGGCGAAATTGGAAATGAAAATTTCCCAATAAAAATTTTGGAGGATTTCAATAGCCAGAATTCAGAAAGAAAAATAGAAAAAATTTGCCAGATTGCTGCTATTTTTAGTTCCGGTAGAGTATGTAGGCCAGAAATACTGAAGGATGCTCTATTTAAAAACTCTGGTTTGTATCCTGTGGTTTAGCCAGATTTGGCTAAATATTCCCTAGAGATGGTGTGATGATGATGGCCATTTTGTTTAACCTCTTCCCATGGCTGGGATGGGACGATCGACATGAAAAGAATTCATTAAGAAAAAAAAACACACTGCCAAGAAAGAACCTCATCCATCCAAATATATTAAAAGATGTTTATACCTGGAGGACGACAACAACAACAGCACCACCAACAAACCAACAGGCCAGGCCCTCCTCCTCCTCCATAAAAAGAAAGGGAAGTGGCAAAAGTTAAATTTGTTTGTTTGTGGTTGTGGCTTTTGTTAGCCTAACCTAGTTGCTGCAGCAAAGGCACCATCACCTCTGGTGGTTTCACCACCTCTGCTCCAATTGCTGCATCCCATTCCCACATGGCCCAAATTCCATTTTGGGGAGCTTCCCATGTGGTCCCAGGCTAGGGCTTCCCCCACCCCCCCACACCCCACACCAAACTCTCATATTGGACAATACATACATTAATAATAATAAGCATTAAAAAAAAAAAAAAAATCAATTAAACCAACGCGGCTATTACTACCCAACCCCACTCAATGGGAAGCTAGCAGCAACCCTGCCCTCTCCCACACCCCCTCCCATTATATCCCAATAATGGGGTTAATAATTAATTTTGGGGCGGCCTTTTCAGAGTGTGAGGGCTGTAATTAAAGACTTGTTGTATTATTAAAGACTAGAAGATGCTAATTTAGCGTTTTTGCATTGTGGCCAATTGGGTGGGCATATCCAAATTGGGGGGAGGGGAGGGGAGGGGAGGGGAGGGGAGGGTGAAGGAAAGGCGGGGTTTGGCCTGTTGCTAACTAAACTGAAACCGTGTTTTTGGATATCTAAATCCCACATGCACTAATGTGGTGGCAATGTCTAATTAGATGATCCCAAATTTCCTAGCGTTGTATAGTTGCCATTTGGCAGAATGAAAGTGGACCTTCCTCCGCAACTGGACCCTGGTCCCCAATTGTAGGGGTTTCTTAGTCCCTCACAATTGCTTGCCCTATAAAGTAAGTACCTGATCCTGTTAAGTGGGCCGATGCTATTTTGGGTCCTGTTTAAATGAGGCTTCCACTCTGGGGGGTTAGTGACATTTAATGTGGGTACACACTTACTTTAACCAGGTTCGTGTTTCATGGATTGGGTGATCTGTATCTCCCCCCCACCCCCCCCCTTAGTGCCTACCACTTTTTTGGATACCTACCAATTTCGACCCCTTAGTTACCTCTAGGTAATATGCTTAAATTTTATAATTTTCATATTTATTCTATCGCCAAATTTGGCTTATGTCATGTGTTTATCTTTGAATGGAACACTGCCACGGATACTTTAAAATTTCTCCTGTTTTTCTTTAATTTTGAAGATATGGATATTATTAAGCTTTAGAGGGGTTGCTATTCCAAGGTGACAAGCAAAAAGAAAGGAAGTGGAAAATAAGTAAACCTTAGCCTAATTATGTGCAGACATTGCAATCTACAATGCACCAATGAGAATGATGCTTTTGGATGCACTTTGGCATCCCACTTCCAATCCTGACTAGGTAGTGGGCCCCTGTGCCGCTGGCCCCAGTAATATCATAGGGGAGCCGCTACCACCTCCCCCCCCTCCCCCCAATAATCCTACATCTTGTAAGGTCACCCATCTCGGTACTATTCTGGTCAAAGTGCTGGACTTAAACTTTGGAGTTTTTTTGGAACCTGGCTAAATTATTTTCAAATGAATATTGACAGATGAAAAATCACCTCTAAATTTGAAATTTAAGAAATGACAAATGTGCACATTGCCTTGTCATGAGCTTTCTAGCAAGACCACAAGTAGAGGGGGAGATGGGGCCACCCATGATTTGGTAGGGTTATGCCATGGTCACATCCAAACAAAACAAAACACCTACCTTAATATATAATTATCCCCCAAAATGTCAAGGTTGTTATATATGACATCATCAAATTTGCGTCATTCAAGCAAAAGTGGAGATATAGACACTACACAATTTCCAAGAAATTTCCAATTCAAGAGTAAATGGCAACAAAAAGGTGCCAAAACTCACAAAATAGGTTTAAGGTTTACGGATTCATAACCTACTTGATGAAATTTCAAAACATCCAAGTGTGTTATTCAATACCCAACATGTTATGACTCTAGTATTGAGCTCATGACCAAGGCTAAGGCATGATAAGGAAGGCATGATACTATCCAAAGATTCAAACACACGAGTTCACAAATGTGAAAAATGAGTTTTAACACTCCCAAGTTAATGGTTATAGTCTTGTGATGTTTTAAATCTCTAGAACAAGATCCAAATCGGGCCTTTCTTAGACCATTGGAAAAGTTCTGAAAATTAAATATTGAACATAAGGTCATATCTTGCATTTGAAGATTTGAAACACAAGTTATGGCCAATAATCCAATTCGCAAATCAATTCCCCACCATTAAAACATTAAATAAAAGGGTCAAATCACCTCCAATTGGAATGTGCAATATGCCATTGAAAATATGTTTTTAAGGGTTACAACATTTCGTTTTAAAAATTCCCAAATAATGGAAACTACAAACACAAGATTTGATAAGCTCCTAACGATGTAGCTTAGGAAGCATGGGCATGGGTTCTATACATGCTTAGTTTTGTTTGGAGTAGAATTGATGTGCTATCCATTGTTCTGAAAGTCTAATCAAGTGTTTTTTCACCTAGTAGACATAGTTTAAAGGTGTATTTTCTATTTTCAATCAATGCTTCTTCTGGTGCATGCATAGTTTAAAAGGTTTAGGGTTCTACAAGGCAGTTATTAGTGGACGGTAGAGGTGCTTGTAAGGATTTTGGTTGGTTGTGAAGCTAAAGTGGCAAAAAAATGTTTAGGTCACTCAAGTGGTGGCCAACTAAAATGGGTGGGCAACTTGTGACCCTACTCACGAAAGGGAGGTCATTTGTTAAGTGCATGAAACAAAGCAAGAATTTCAATGGTCTAAAACCCATGTCAGTTGAAATGGGGATAGGGGTTACAAAAGGTTTTTGAGAAATTATTGTGCATAAGAATGAAAAGTTCAATATCAACACAACCAAGGCAGTGCATGCAGAAGTGTTGCCACCAAGGTATGCATGTAATTACGTGGGGTTTCTACTAAAGAACACAAGGCGCATGATGTAGGTAAACAAAGATGTGGTAAGAGCTAAAATGGATTATCTATGTGACCACATGGTCATAGGTAGTTTTGTGGGTGTCAAGCTATCATCCTTAACCTTCAAGGCTTGCCAATTTTAACAATCTAATTGATGAAGGAAAAGTGTGGTTCAATTACATACTTAGGAGAGGTTTTTTCATGATTGAGATTGATGGGTTAAAAACCATCAAGAAAATCTTAATGTTGACCCGTCTCAAGTCAAGTTGGGGCATGTGTATCTTTCAAAATTGGGTTGCAAGTTTCAACCCAAATAACCCAAAGGGGATGCAAATTCCAACTTTGATTACCCTAAGGAAACTTTCATCAAAGTTTTGAAACATAGGCAATGAGATCGCAACCAAGTTTGGTATGTTGTTAAGGTTCAACAAAAAAATTGCAAAAGTTGTTGAATAGTGCTACTATGTGGCATTACAATCAAAGATGGGTGGGAGACGGTTGGTGAAATGAAAAATGAATTTACAAAGGATATTGCCACAATCCTTGTCAACTATGACCATCTCCCCATTCCCTACAAATTTTGCCTTGACTATTCAATTAAGGATTGTCTAGTTCTATCTTCATCAAAAAGTAGAGGTTTAAGGACTAAAAAGTTAAGTGGAAGCCACCAATTGTGAAGAATGGTGGAGTTAATGGATAGGAAAGGCTAGAGAAAAGGTTTGAAGGGGGCACAAGTAAGTAATAGGAAGTGGTGCTAGGAAAACTGATTTAAAAAAAGGAGTGCCACATTTAACCACAATAATACAAGTCTATTAGTTCAAGGAAATGCTACCAAACAAGCAAGGAGAAAACCAAAAAAAATTCATTATAGTTAAAAGAAAAGAAAAAAGTAAGCTTGGGAAAGCAAATTACAACTAATTTGGATTCCTATGACCAATCATTGGTGTGAAGTAAAAGTTGCCACACAAGTTGTTGTGCAAGACAAGGAAATGGAGGTGGATGGCAATAAGGAAAAAAGGGCCAACAAGGAAAAGGTAAAGGGAAATCAAACACCCCCAAAAACCAAAGAAGGATTGTTAAGTGCAATTTAAACATGCCCTTAACACCTTATCTTGGGCCATTCCCCCTTACCCCCTTGGATATTATCAAAGGGGGGAATAACAAGTTGTTGACCAATTTTCACCACCTCTCCCCCATGATTCTTGGTTGGTTATTCCATAAATTTCATCACCCCCCTAGGTGAAAGTAAGAAAAGAGAAGCTAAACAATGTGTGGACAATCCTTAAAAACTATTTTTTTTAAATTTGAAAAATCACCATGTGAACATTATATATCAGAAAATTTGATTTATTTTATAATAAATTCTTATACTTTCAAAGTTGCAATTACAAAATTTTCATGAAAATTCATTATGTTTTAAGAGTCCTTTAATATGTTTAAAGCACTTAAGAAAAACATGTGGACATGTGGTTTTTTTAATCAAAAGTCATTTTCCCTTCTCAAATGTTCACCAAATTGTTTCAATTTTCTTGTGAACTTTAATATATTCCACAAGAAGGGATCCATGTGTTCAAAACATTCAAAAAATAAAAATACATATACCTTTTTAGATTTTAATACTCGAATGTCCTTTTACACTATTACAGTTTTGAATTTGTAGTCATGGTTTAAAGTAAAGTTATAGATTTAACTATAATGTAAGGCTTGATGCAAAAAAATTTGAGTTTTTATCATGTTATATGTCATTTTGGCCTCAATTTTGATATTCAATTAAAAAACTTGTGTGAAAAATGCAATATAAACCAATAAACAAATTCCCATGTGGAAAATGTAGTCCTTATAAAGGACTTTAACCTTGGTGCCACAAGATCATTTTTCATGCTTTCATCCCCCTCTCTTATCCTACAACCATAAACCTAATTATATTCAGACCTAGTAGAGTCCTCCTTTCTATCAACTTTTTCCTTGGTTTCTTTTATGTTTTCTGGGTAATTCTTCTCCTATATGCTACAGCCAACAACCCTACTCTTCTTCCTTACTACTCCTCTTACCCTTCCTTAACTAGCCACAACCCTAAACCATAATTATACATATAAGTATCATTCCACAAAGATCACGACAAATCACTACACATCAAAAACATTTCACATCTTCGGAGAAGTTATAATGTAGTTCTTCCAATTGTGAGTCCTTCCACTCCCTTCTCTAGCTAACTTTTAACATGTTCCCTAGTTTCTTCCCTTCACTACAATCCTATCTCCCACTATCTACAACTCCAAAGCTCTTAACCATAGCCCTAAAAACAATCCCTCTTGACTCTACCTCTACATGATAACCCTACTTCTTTCTACATATCTTGTTTTCTTACTTTCACAAGAGGCCAAACCATTGTTTGCTTATTCCGAGGGTCAACAACCCAAAAAACTCAACTCCTCCCCTCTTCTCTACTCCTAGCCCTAATTTCAGCATCACGAACTAAGAACCTTTTCTTGGTGTCCACCATATGCCCCCTAGTCACCCAATTCATGAGTTTTCCTCCCACTTGTGTAGTCACAATTGCAATTACTTGAAAATTCTGCCTCCATTCACCAAATGAAGGTTGATTTGACCACCCTTTGAAAAGTTGGCTGGTTCATGATGTTGTGGCCTCCCATTTTCACCTATCTCGCCCTCTCATGATATGCCAAGATCTCATGTTCTTCCTTACAACTATTATCATCACTCCTTCCTTCTCACAACACCCTCATGCCCCGATCATCACTCTAGAAGAAGAAAAAATAAATCAACAAGTTCCTTGCTTCTCAACTCCCTGGAGGTGCCACTAGTACTATCCTACCCTAACCCTAATTGCCATAAGCTTCTAAGAAGCACCTTTCCTCCTATCCATACCCCCTTATCTAGCAAGGTTAGCTAATCTCAAACAAGGATAAAAACTTCGACCTTGTTTTAATCCGGCCAAACTATTTACCCCCCCTCATCTTAACCAAACCACCTCTTCTCAAGCCCTATTGGGATAAGGACATATGTCTTAACTTAACCCTTTAAACTTAAGGTTAAAACCAAAATTTCCTTAGCCACATTACCCTTTCTTAATCAAAATTGCGTAAGGCTAATTTGAGCTCAACAAGGATTAAGCCAAGACCTTGTCAATGAGAAGGATGAAAATTTTCCCCAACTTGGGAGGAATAGCTAGAACTCAGAAAGAGGAGGTACAAACAATGAAATGTTGGAAACTATAAACAGAAATGGGGGAGGGGACCATGGCCTAATCACCAAGAAGAATCACATGCAACAAAAGGGTAGCAAAGCAGGGAGGGTTAAGTAAGGTAGTGGAATGCAATGGAGGTGGGTTGAACAATTTCATGGTAGGAGAGAGGGGGTCTGAAGAATGAACTAATCAAGGCCAAAATGTGGCACCTAAGGACCATGAGCCTATGCAAGATATTTCCACTGAAAACCTCAAGTGGTGGAGGAATGAAAGTAAGGAATTAAATCCACCATAGTCACAAGAAGTGATAAAAATAGCTTCAAGATGTCTAATAAAGGATTGATACATAATTCAACAGAGGTGTTGGAATCAAAAAAAGAAGGGAGTCTAGGAAAACAAAGATGAATTAGATTTTTACTAACTAGGGTTTAGAAATGGAGTCCAGACAAAATTAATTTAAGCCTAATTCATGATATCAAGCCAAGCTGGATGCTCATAGGGTTATGAAAGAGAATGAAGGAAGCTTAAGGAGGCACACCCCATATCCAAATGGGGGTACAATCTGAAGTTTGAAGTAGAAAGGGGTGGAAAGAATGAACATAACCTATCCTATTCAAGATGATCATGCATATATGAATTATGACACAAAATGTGAGGGGTTTGAATGATGATATGGTTGTTCAAAGTTTATGGATGTATCAAAAGGATTTTACTCCAAACTTAGATATTTTGTTCTTTCAAAAACACAAGTTGTGGGGTGAAAAGGCTAAAAATTTAGGGTTTAAGGTTTGGAAAGAAGTTAAGAGTTGGTATTTAAAACCTAGTTCAAGGTAAAATATGATAGGGCAAGGAAAGGGGGGTTGTCCACACTAATGGCTGAGAGGTTGGGAACTACAATAGTTGAAGAGTGGAAACTTATGGTGAATAGGATACACTGGACTAGGTTGAGAAGGTTATTAGGTGGGGATCTTGGGGTGGCAAATGTTTATGCACCCAACAATCCAAAGGACCATTGTTGTTTATGGGACGAAATGGTGAAATGTCTCCCTAAGAACTGTAGATGGATATTTGTGGGGGATTGGAACATGGTTGAAGCTAGAAAAGACAAATTAACAGTTGTGGCAAGCTTATGTCACAATCTAAAAAATTGGCATTGGAACAAATGTTGGAGCACTTGTAAGTGGAAAACATGTTTGACCGCAAAGGAAGCCTCAAATTTTCCTAGGACAACAGATGGAAAGATGGAACAAGGGTGATGCCCAGATTTGATAGATGTTATGCTCTTAGAGTGAATGGGAGTTCCCAGTTAGACTCCATTGACAAATATGTGATTTTGGGGGACTACAGTTTATCAAACCGATGTCCAATAACTTTCATCTACACTTGTAGGGAAATAAAACATACAAAAAGAGGTTTTTTTCGAAGGAGCACTAGGTACCTAGACAATTCGGATGTGATTTTTGACATGATATAATTATGGGAAGGGTCAAAGGACACAACACCTTTTTCCTCCAAGCTATGGAAGGTGGTTAAATTTCACAGTTCTTTTGTATTAGGAAGGCAGAGGAGAATAAAATGGTGGAAAAATAAATGCGAAAAAAGGTTGGAAATTATGCATGAAATGTTCTAAAATGACCCATAGGACTATGCAATTAAAAAATGGTTAGATAAGTTACTGGGGGGAATTAAAGAGTTTGAAGAGACAAGAGTTGATGAGTGAAACTTAAGACTAGGCTCAAATGGTTGGAGATGGGGCATTCTGCCACTAAGGAATTTTTCGACACAATCAAAAAGCGGAGGACACAAGTGTTAATCACAAAGCTAGAAGGGGAGGATGGGCAAGTGGTGACAACCCAAGAAGAAGTGGTTTCCTGCTATAAGAATTATTATTCAAAGCAATATATCCCAAGAGTGTAGACAGTCTAAAGACAAAGGAGGCAAGGGAACTTTTCATTAGAAACTTAGAAGATAAGATACCAAAATCCATGAAGTGCTCTCTAGTCAGACCCATGATAGAAGGAGAATTACTTGCAATAGGGTTCAAACATGAGAAAGTATGCCAAAAAAAGTAGTCCTAAGAAAATTTTGTTTCAAACAAATTTCTTTCAATATTCAAATTCAAAAAGATATTTAAAACTTATTTAAATTGCATTTTGAAATCATAAAGCGTTTCATTAAATTTATTATAAGATGAAGATAAAGTTTGAAGAATTTCTATATAAGAAAAGTGGATGAAAAGTGTGTTTTAAATTGGTTGGTTGTTCAGATTTTACAAAATGTCAGGAGAGTTTCACACCCAGTTTTGAATTTGTGTTGACTGCTGCTCAGATTCTTCATTAAATCAAGCCTTGTCAAAATAATGTCCTGCAAACCTTCTGAACTGGTACCCATTTTTATGGAACAGTACCCTATACACTCAAATTGGGGATGAAACATGGTTTAGAGGGTCAAATGAGGGCCCAATGACAGGATGAATTCTCAGATATCTCTATGATATCCATAATTTCACTTGAAAGGCCAAAGGAGGACAAAGGAGATGGCTGCCAACCCATCATCCATCAAGTAATACTCAAGTCATATGGTCCCACACCTAGGCCCACTTAAATGGAAAAGGTCCTACTTAGAATTGAAGAGGTCCTGTGTCCCAAACCAGCAAGAGGGAGGGGGGGGGGGGGCTTGGGGGTTTCTCTGGCATCTGGGGGGTGTGCCAAACCTCTTCCAAAGCTTTTGGTCAGAGAAAAAAAGGGCAAGAAAGTACTGCCAGAAACACTTAACTTACTGGGGCCTGTACGTAGTAGAGGATTGCACTTTTGCAATTCATTGCTGGGCTTGATTTAAGGTTGCAGAAGGTGGTGCTTTTTCCTTCAGGGGTATTAAAAACTCTGGGGACAGAGCCACAACCCTAACCACCAGGGTCACTGACTGGTCCTCACAGAGCGTGAGCCTTGAGGAGAAGGGGTCCAGTTTGGGATTTGAACTCCCAATCTGTGCAGAAGGTGCTTTTTGTGAGCAGCAAACTCAGATTTCATTTCAAGGCTCAGCTGAGCTTGAGCTGGGCTCAGCTGAGCTGGTTTAGTACTTGCACTGGGACAACCTTAGACAGTATGGCCCACATGATGGTAGGCAGGAATGTTTTTGACCCCTTGAAAAATCAAACCACCCACCCAAACAAATTTCCCAATTCTTTTCAAGCCAAGCACATCACTGAAATTCTAGCCTAGTATGTTATGAGCTACCTACTTGAACTTCAATATTATTTCACAGATTTTTATTTTTTTGCAAGTAATTCCAGAATAATTTCCCCTCTCATTTTAAAAAAAAAACCCATCCTCTCACTTGTGTGCACCAGTGGTGTTGGGCAGTTAATTTTTGATTTTGTCAATAACCTTTGGTTTAGGGGTTTTTTTTATAAAAATCTTATAATCAAAGGAACCCCTAGTAGTTGAGGTTGTTTTTGGAACATTTTGAGAATGAAAGAAACTCCAGTTCCTGTTATTTTTAAGATCCTGAAGGGAGAGGTTGTTTTCATGAAAGAACCAGCAAAGAACTTAATTGTTTTATAAAATGTGATTTGATTAATTTAGATATTTTTTGGAATTTGCAGTTATATACCTACCAAACTGGTTCTTTGATTTGTGAGAACTGTGAATCACCCTGAAAACCATTAGGGCTTTGGTGCCAGTGTAATTGGAGGGCAATTACATTACCCAATGTACTTTTACTTCCACTGTTTTTTCCTATGATACACAAGAATTATTATTTGGGGCAGGTCTTTACACTCCATAAAACACTCAACTAGTAAACTGTTTTTCAAAATGCCCCCAATTTTTTTTGGTTTTTTCCCATAATATAACACAAGAATTATTTTTTGGGGCAGGTCTTTACACTCAGTAAAACACTCACCCAACCCTAGGCTTTACTAGAATTGGACGAAACCTTGCACAGGCCCGTAATCCAATAAAGCCCACGGCCTGGAATGGCCTGGCCTGGCCTTGGGCTTTATTCTACACGTAAAGCTGCTGTGTTTTCTAGTGTGTAAGAGTGTAAGGTAGGAAACAACAGCATCAGTGTGCTGTGCTGTGCTCTTTTGTCTCTTGTCAGCGGTGATGGATAGGAACTGAGGCAGTGGTGAGTGTGCAGATCCAACAAGTGGATAGTTAGCTCTAAGCTGATAGCTCTAAGCTGAGAGAGGCAAAACCTTACCTTTGCTACACAACCTTGATACCTGCTGCAGTGGAGGAGGGTATGGTGCGCCTGTGAGAAATCTACTCTGTTACATTCTAAAGTTGTACCCTAAAGCTTGGTCCAATTTCACTCACTTAAAACTGACTTTACTTCATTACTCTTGATGGGATTCCTTCTTCGATTTGGGTCCATATGAAAGGAACTAGGATTGCTTCCTGCTGCTCGCGATGAGTTAGGTCTTAGGTTTCTTGATTTCTCCTCTTAGGGCTCCCCATTGTGCATTCTGGGCTTTTCTGAGCAATATTTTCTTTTTCCTTCTCTTGTTCCCTTGTCAGGTGTTTTTCCTGTATTTATTTATTTATGTAAGTAGGATTCTGTGTTGGGCAGCAGTGGTTTTTTTAGGAATTTTTTGTTTGTAGCCAAACTGGCTATTATCCATACAAAAATGTGGAAAAAATGGTGACAAAGATCTAGCCAAATCTGGTGGCGGCTATAAACCAAACATGAAGTACAAATATCCAATAATCCTTCTATATTTTGGCTACACACTGAAAGCCAAGTATAGGAATCTGACATTTCTTTTTCTTTGTTGTTCATGCTGTTGGCAATTGAAAATCTCCAAAATCACTTAATTTTCATTTTCCTTTCTTTAAAAAAAAGGGCCATTGGCAGGCAGATCATTTTCATATATCAGTTAGATAAGGGAAAATACAAAATGGCCTGGTCTGTTCTAACCTAATCTTTTTCTTGGACATTCATTCGTCAATCATTTTAGTAGTTTCTGTCACAAGAACTGAAGAAAACATCTAAGGATATTGAGATCACTTTTGGCTATTTTGATGGTTTGATGGTTATCAATTGTGCAAAGCAGGACACAAAATAACCCACATGTCTAGTTGAAAATAAATCAAGATCAAACTAAGACCGTGCTTGGCTAAGACTTAACCTAACCATGGAGGTGCTCAAACAAGTTTGGTCCTGGCTGCACACCTAAGGCAAACATGGAGGCCAGTAGCTTTTCTATAAGGTAGATGTGTCAATTATCACCTTTGTGAGAATGAATTCAATTATTTTGAAAACAAACCAAAATTATCTTATGAAAAACTTGTCTTGTATAGATGTCTTGTAGTTTTATCTATTAGATTTTATTAAATTATTGATAAACTAATAATTAGTTATGAATTTTATATCCAATTGAAAGAGGGATATCATGATAATTGACTCATAATGTTGTTATTTGATATCAACATTAATCAATTAATCATTGTGTTCACATGAACGACATTAATTAGTTTTAATTTCATTTGTCAAAGTAATCATTTTAAAAAGATTTTTAGCCCAAATCATAAACTTAAATTTTTCTACTCAACCCCTATTTGACTTTATCACCGTAATGTAGAACTTTTAATTAATCTCTTTACAACCTAATACCAACACCATCTTAACATTCAAATCTTTGTATTTGAAATTTTGTAAATTTGTATTTATTCACCCCCACAACATAATAACCATCAATTGATTGTTATTTAATTACATTATGACATAAATTTGGCCCATTTATGGTGGTTAATGATTCAAAATTTGTCAAGTCATGTCACCCAAACTCAATACTCATGAAAATAAATTCTCAAATCTCTTATCATAATGTTGTTACAAAAATATTCAATTAATGATTGGTTAAATCCAATTATCTATTGATTATGAATCAATAGCCAACATCATGTACTCCAATTACATACAAATGCCAATTCTAGTAATAAAGTAGATCAAAATTCGTTGATTTTGGCATATCTACATACCAACACACGCTCAATAGTCATATTAAATCATTTGCTCCTTAATTTTATGAGTTTGTTTCAATTTTGCCCCCACTTAATAATTGATATACTCACATTAAGGGTCAAATTGGTGATCATTTATCAAATTCAACATAGTGGAAAAACAAGGAGTGAATCCCCTTTCAGCAGATTTCTCTTTTTGTTCCTCCCTCCCCCATGCCCCCCAACCCAAAACTGACCTACTTATTTTTTAATTGCCTGCTTATTCTAATCACCCCCACCTACGTACTATCCTTTCAGCTACCTACCCACCTTCCCACACACCCAATTACCCAGCTACCTACCCACCTCCCACCCTGCCTATTTGCCAACAAAACAAGTACCTACCAAATTCAACGCACTAAGTTACCAACCGACCTCCCTCCTTGTTAATCGTCACAAATTTGCAATTGTCAAAAATGATGATAGAATGGACAACACAAGGGTATTGCAAAAAAATTAGGGTTAGAGTTAGTGTTGGGATTTGGGACTCATTACAAAAGCACACAAATAAAAAATTTTCACAACCAAATTAGGGTATTACAAATTAATTGATTGTATGTATTCCAGCCCTATGGAAGGTCATAAGTAAAATATTTTTACCACCCATACAAAAGTATTGCAAATGAATTAATTGAATGTACTCTAGCCTTCATGGAAGGTCATAAATAAAATATTTATACCCACCCATATGAAGGTATTGCAAATGAACCAATTATATGTACTTTAACCCCTCGTAGAAGGTCATTAATACCTTAAACCCTGATAAGGGTATTGCATTTTTGTATGATGTTAATTCTAGTGTACATATTCTGATATGAGGTATTATGAGGCAATATAAAATTACATTCTTGAACCCTAAACCCCAATGTAGGTATTGCAATTATATATGATGTTAATTCTAATGTACATACTATGTTGTGCTAGTATTATGAAGCAATAGTAAATTCCAATCCTGTTTGGGAATCATTAAGGTATGGCATTACATGGTATAGGGGCCATGCGATATGGGTATTGCAAAACTATAATCATATCTAGATTAGGCTCCCTTGAACACAAAATCAAAGGAATTTAACAATACCTACATCTAGGTTTTCAAATATCATTGGTGTAGATGATTGTAGCTCGTGATGCAAGTAATGCAAAATGGTAGGCATACCTAGCTCTTTTTATACCTTGAACACCATTGATCATCTATGTTGTAATATTCGCATCCTAGAATTGGCAGTGAAGTTCCCAAATGTTCCTGTATGAGGGTATTGAATGTGTGGCTTATATGACTTAGCAAATAACAACAATATGAAGGTATTGCAATACCCAAGAAAATGACCAATGGATCTGCATTACCTAGATGAGGGTATTATAGAACCAAAGTAAATGAATAGTGGGTGTGCATTACCAGAACGAAGGCATTGTATAAGTAAAAAATTGGCCAATGGGTTTGCAATATCATGATGAGGGTATTGCAAAGCCAAAAGATTGACCAAGAAGTTTTCTAATACATTGATAAAGGTATTGCATTGTGGTTCTAGACACCAATGTAGATTCTATGATGTTAGATGAAGGTATTGTGATTGTTTTTAAGATGGGTTTTTTGGTTTTGGCCATTCAAAAGTTTCCCATTAATTTGAACACAAAGTTTGTTGATGTTCCAGGTATTTTCAATTTATTGGATTTGAAGTGAAACAAAAAGTGATATGAATCAAAATATATGAATGTTAGTAATCATCCGAAAGTACAAAATGAGTCGCAATGTGTATGTATAATAAGTTAGGTCATCTAATCAATATCAATAGATCTCTAATCACTTTCAACCTCAATATCTAAACTATCATTAGATGAAGCAAAGGAAATGCCTTTAGCCTTTTGATAATGAGGCATCGCATTATGTGCATTTTGCACATAGTGTCAAGTGAAAAGTTGGTGGTTGGCCATTGCAATCTTGATTACATTACCCACAAACTCCTCTATAGTTGTGCCACGAATCTTAAAAATCAAAGATAAAGATAGTTAGGATTCAAGAACATCGATTACAAAGATTGTGATGTGATCTGCATGAACACCATGAAATGCAAATAAACTTACCAACCATGCATCATTTCTAGTTCATGATAGGTGATGAATAGTTTAATCTTGGAATGTCATGTTTTTTTATTACAACCCTTCTTCCAACTCCAAGAATCCCAAGAGGCCCTCAAGGCCTTTGCATATGCCACCTTGCTCCCACGAATTAATGATGCAAGTCCTTCATCCTTCTCAACCTTGGCCAAAACATGAGGGGGGATGGACACCACACCCCACTTAGGAAGGCCAAGGATATTGGTCAAGTGTGAGGATTTTCTTTGAATGCACTCACATAGAAATAATGCATTCACACTGAAGTATAGTGCTAGTTTTCCATTTGTTCTTTCACCATTATTTGCTTCTAGCCTCCATAGCATGATCCAAAATTTAATGGAACTCATCTTACTAAGCATGCTACCAAGAAAAATTGGCATTCACTACTTGGAATGATCTTAGTTTCAATGTGCACATAACTTCTTGCAAATGTTGTGAGCTCTAAGTGAGGTGAGATGTGAGAAGGGGCCCATAATGGGGAGGGTTGTGGCATTTGACAATGTAAGGTGGTCAATCCAGCACCAAACATGAATTATTGATTAGGTAGATGGCTATAGCTTGACACCAAATGGTTGCATCTTGGCAACTTGCCTCCAATCTAACAGTCAAATTTTTTCGAGCTAATTTGCAAAGGCCTTTTTTTTGTTGCCAAGTTTTGAAACTTTGCCAAAAAGACAACATTGATAATAACATTTCCTATAATGGTGAAATTCAAAAGTAAAAAAATTCAAACCAAATGGAATCAAGGCTTCAATTGCCAAAACTGGAATGATAATTTAAGGTTCCAATCATCCAAACTTTATTTGGGACAAAGTTTTTTTCCTAACAAAAAAAATTAAGATTTTTTTTAAAAAAATTATTGATTTTTTAAATGTAGGTTCAACTAGTTTTGCTATTTTTTTGGAATTTTTTTCCAAAATTTTGAATATACCTCAAAATTGAAAAAATAAACCTTGGCTAGAAGTGATTTAAAAAATAGTAAACACTACTAGCCTTCTTTACTTGGTATTCAATATGTAGGAAGGGTTTCTTAAAACGAAATTTCTCATAATTGAGGTGATTTATTTTTGGAAAATGGGGAAAAAAAGAGTTTTGAAGGCCAAATTTGAGTGGAATTTTGAAGAAAAGTTACCAAATTTTTGCTTTAAGTTCTAATAAGTTAGCAAAAAATATAAATGGATGCTTAATTTTTTTTACTTTCATTTCTTGTTTTTAGACATCTTTGTTTTCATCTAATGGATGATCACCACTTTAGCTACATAATAGAATTGAAAAAATGAAAAAACATTGGTATGTAATGTAGTAAAAAATATAGAAGGATGATTAACATCCTTGTATTTCATTGTATTTCATATTTAATTTATAGTCAAATTTGGTTAAATCTTTTTATGGATGATTGGCACCTTGGTTGCATTGAAAAATTACTTGAAAAAACATTGTTATATGTTGCTATGTTTTTCATTTCTTTTTTCAAATAAGTATTAGGTTTTCAGTTTTTTTTTTTTAATTTCAAAATAACAAAGAAATATGGTCCTACATTGTACATGGTGTTGTGGATAATTAAACAAGGTGTCCTTTCAAAACATTTTTGCATCTTTCTAAAATGTGGGAAAAATCTGAAGCACAAAGATGTGGAGGTGTCCTTTAAATTGAAATGCATGAAAAAATCTTGAAAATGTTTTTGTACATTTTTCATATGTTTCCAATTAGTTAAAAAACCCCCAATCCATTTATGAGTGATATAGCTTTGATCCATTTATGAACACTAGACCTTGCCATATGGTATTAATTGAATGATGTACGAATTTTATTTTATTTTGACACATTTGGGCTTGTAAATATGAATTGTAATTTTCAGATTTTTGGGGATAAACATGGATTATATATTTTAGTTTATTTGTTTCAAAATTTGGATCCTTGATATGTTAGAGATTTGAAATCATCCAAAAGCATGTAATTTATTTGAGATGTTTTATACATATCATTAATAAGCTAATTGAACACATGTTTTCATTTTCAAAACATGTGATATTCCTGAATATTTATGTTTAAAAATATATTCACCAATTTAAAATAATATTATTGCTAGTGTACCTATGAAATGCTAGCTAGCACATATAGAGAGGTATTTCATGATGAGATCACTCTTATTTAACTTTGTCATATGATAAATCAAAAAATATAAACTTGTCATTTGAAGGTAAAATATATTGATTTATGATATGTCCAATAAGGTAGTTCTATTGATTCAAAATGACATTGTTGATAGATGTATTGGTCCATATATATGGTCTATTTGTGTATTGTTAACAGTTGTGTTTTTTTTAAAAAGTAAATTCAAAACTCTATATGTCCATACATGTTTGTAACATTTTTTTATTGTGATGTTTTTGTTAGTGTGCCTTTGTTAGAATCTCCAATTATTGTAGTGGGGCATTTCAAAAGCATATTATTTGTAAAAAAATTAGCATCGCAAGGAAAGAATACGCTTGCATTTTAGGCTCAAACTACAATTACATTAATTTCTTCAAATGGGTTTTCATTAAAAAGTGTTGCAATAAATTCTATATCAAAATTTGTTATAAGTTAGTTGTTTGTGATAATGATACAATATTATCATATAATTTTATTGTTTCATGTTCAGAAAATAATATAAAATGCTAAATTTGTCTAATATACATCAACACAAATTTCTCTACTTTTCCAAACATTTTTTACTTACTTTTCATTAAGGCAAAGAATATGGCATACTAGTAAATTTGGATATGTTAAAATATTTTAAAGAATGAATACTAAAGGATTGTACAACTATAAAATTCTCTACAATAAATTTTAAGAAAACACAAACCCGAAATTACAACTAGAATTATAAAAAAATGCTAAATAGAAAAATAATTAAATTACAACCATAATATCAATAAAAGCACAAAACCTTAAGTTATAACCTTAATATCAAGAAAATTGCAAAACTTCAAATTGATGTTAAATGTTCTGAACTTCATTTTAATCAAATTTGAAAACTTAAAGAACAATCCAAGAAAAAGGTTAAAACTAGAACCTTAAATCAAACCATATTATAAAAAAATTTGAAATCTAAACAATAAGAACATTAAAAATGAAAAAATAGTTACAAATTTGAAAAAAATCTTTAAATAAACTGACATGATGTTAACTAAAATTTTAAACCATAATTTTAAATTCTAAAGCTAAAACTCAAACCATAAAATAAAACTCTTTATCCTTTAAATGAAAAATATACATAATTGAAAACATAAGATAAAAACCTTGAATTAAGAAATTGAAAATATATTTTAAAACACTAAATTGAAATTTATAATGGAATTAATACTTTCAGTTGAGACTAAAAGTTAAATCTTAAATTTTTAGTTATTAATTAGAAGCCTAATGTGTAGACTTAGGACTCAAACTAAAAAATAAATCATTAACTAATTGGGGGGTGTGTGGGGGAGACTTTGTATTTGTTCGGTACACTTTACATTCAAAGAGTATTATTTTGCTACTTATTTGTAGATTAGATTATTTTTTATGTACATTCTTTATTGATATATGTGGTAATATTTGGTAATTGGAAAATTAAAAATATTACTTATTAATTTGACCTAAAAATAAAATGCATTAAGTTTGTAAATGTATAATTGATTTTTGAAAAGGATCAAAAAAACACCATTGGTTCTATTGCAAAATTGAGTGGTCAATTTGACTTCTGCCCAAAATTGATTTTTTGAATTGAATTGAATTGAAGAAACATTATGGACCTACAAGGTTTTTGAACACAATACCAACCATAGCAACGGTGATAGTGCAAAAATTGCTATACATAGACAATGCAACATGAGTTTCATGAAAAAAGGCTGAAGTTTAAACCGTGGCCTTGCAATAAGTTAATCAGCAAGCAATGGATTGTACAATTTCACAGTATGGAGTGGTAATGCAACATCGCTTCCAGGATTTGGCCATAGTTAGGGTCACTTTAGACAAGGGTCTAGGGAGCAGGGTCCAATGAAATCGAGTATTTCTATTGATTAAGAGCTTTAAATTGTCCCAAGGCCTTTAGATGAAGGTTGGAGACCAAGACAAATCAAATTGTGATTTAGTTTACATAACATCATCTTGGAGGGAAAGCCAATTGGTCTAGTCGAAAAAGAAGAACTTCAAGGAAATCTCATGGTTTGGAACCAAAATGTAAGCTAGGGTTCAAAGTTGCTAATTTTTTTGTTTTTTGGTTTTTTCACTGTGTTTTCTTATCCTTTTTGCTCAAATTCTATGAGAATGGAAAACATGCTATGGATTGAAAACATTGTTGAGGGCACACTAGCTCCCCCATTTTTTACTGATTTTAGAATTGACATGACTGATTTTGCGAATCCTCACAAGATGGTTGCTAGAAGAATGCATTTTCAACCAAAGTCCTATTATGTTATGCTTACACTCACCCAAAACAAAGCTTAAAGGAGAGCTCTTCCATTGGAAGTCAAAGTCCATTTAAAGCTACCAATATCTTTGTGCCTACACTCATCCATTGTGTGTAGTAAGAGTAAAAAAGAATAAGAAAAACAAAAAATCATGAAAAATAAGAAGAAGAAAAAAATAAAAAACCAAAGGTTCACCTAATCCTCTCACATGTCAAGGACACATTTTTTATATTGGACCCTGGAATTAGACCCCAAGCCTTTGAACACTCATTGTACCTTAGGAAAAAGTGATTTCTTTTCATGCGAAGAAAGGTCCAATTCAAGATTCAATTTGCTTCAAATTGGTCCCTGGGCTTTTGGTCCCTGGACCCTTGTCTAAGGTGGCCCTTAGTTCGAGTATTTGTGTGTGATATTCTCCTTCCAAGATCCAAATAGGTTGGGTAAATGGATGGTGCAATGTAACAAACTCACTGTTAATTGTTTTGGTAGGAACCTGTGCATTAATAACTACCAAATCTAGTTTTGAAAAAGAATTTAGAACTAGAGACCCAATGGTTTTGGTTTCTGAAATATTTCAAAACCCAAGAATTTTCAGGTTCAACTTTTTAAAAAGAACCATTGCTTATGGGGCAAGCACTTAAAGGTGTAACAAATTTAATGTAGCATTGGGCTTGATGTAGTTTCAAGATAGTATGCTCAACAAGGAAACTATTTTATTTTATTTGGATTGTATTCAAATTATGATTTTTAACGATCTTTTTTGCACCCTTATTTCAAGAAAAAAAATCTTGTTAAAATGATTTAAATCCTCCTCCCAAGCCTTTAATCCAAAGGAGTTTGATTCTTTTGCCAAATTTTCATTTTTTTTTCATGGACAGATGAAAAAGGGGATGCAACCCTTGAGCAACTTTCTCAAACAAGTTGCCCTCCGAAGGTGAAAACTTGCAAATTCTTTGAGTAGAAGGGGATTTAATCCACCTTTCTCAACTTTCTTGGGGAGAAAGAGACTTAACCAGATTTCATTTGGCAACTTTTTTGACCAAGTTGCTTGGGGAAGAAGGAGGACTTGCAACTTCCTCAAGGAAAAGAAAGTTTCTTCGAGTTTCTTCAAGCAATTTCCTTAACCAAGTTGCATGAGGCACAAGAGGCCCAAGTCAAGTCTATGAGAAAACATCCCTGTTTCGGGGCAATTTGAAGGCTTCCAAGCCTTCCAATTCCTTAAGAAAGGTTACACAATGGATGAATGTTGCATGTGTTAATTTATTTTACAACTTGTCATTTATGTTGTACAACATTTTTTCAACTTCACATTCATTCTATAACTTTTCATCCATAAATGCAAACTTTTTTCTCCTTTTCATTCATTATGTAACTTTTTATCCACATTCTATTAAAAATTGCCAAAATTTCAGGAAAAAAACATTTTTCTGAAATTTGGTTGCCTCATTTGTACTCTGATTTGAGCTTGATAGCATTTTTAAACTAATCATTTTTAATTATTTGGACAGGTTCTAAAAATCTGTTACCATTCAATGCTAAATCCCTCTTGGGATACTAGCCAATGATGCAACATCAAAAAATTGAAAGAAATATCACTGCTATTACTATGTCCAAAAGGTATTTTGCACTCAATGTTGTAAGTTATGGATCAATTAAAAGAATTTGGAAATATTTCATGAAATTATGCTATCTATGTACTAGAATAACATTATCCCCAAAGTATAAATTTGAATGATTTCTGATGGCATCATATGGTTTTCTAAGTAGACCAGATCATGTTTTGAGGTATTGCCAATCTTAAACATAATTCAAAGAAAAAGTGAATTCATTTTGGATTAGAATTGGCACTCCTAGGCATAGGACTTTTGAAGCTGTTGGCGAAAATATTTATCTTTTTTCAGGAACTCTGAATTGGAGGGTTTCCTAATAAAACCCCACTTTAAAGTTATTTAGAAAACTATACCCATTCGGCATTAGTGTTTGGGCACCAATTTGGACGGCAGATTCCCATTTCATGCCCAGTTGGAGATTATCTCTAAAGACATCCACAGTGAACACCAAATTATGGAAAATCAAGAAAATTGATGACTGTCATTGTCTGAGATAAGAGTGGCATAAGGCCTGGAGTGAACCAGTAGGCACCAGTGCACCAGTTCAGGATGAAACCATTCAAGCCTTTTTGGGGATGAACCAAAAACACATCCTCTTCCCCTGCCCGGGGATTTTTCGGCCCCCCTTCTCTGCCTCAAAATTTTCCCCTCCTACCGACCTCCCCGCTCCCCCCATCCTACCTACCTCCCCCCTCCTACCTCCCTCACCTCATTTCCTCCTCACTCCATCGTGAGAGCTCTTCCGAGCTCTCAAGCTTAAGTAGCTCAAAACTTTGAACAAACGTGAGACACAAGGCTTGAGGAGGGTGGAGAGCTCAACACTGAAGGAACGTGTAGAGGAGAAGGCAAAAGGAGCTCTTCATCCCAAATGTAGAAGTAGGAGAAGAAAGGTAAGCTCCTTCCCTTCTTTGAATTTTTTTTTTCTCTATTTTTTTTTCTTCTACTTGACAAGAAGAGGATGACATCAATGGTCGTCATCCTTTTCTTTTGTTTTTCTGTTTTTGTTTGAAGTGAACATAATGGCATCAAACTTGCTACTATCACATTTTTTTCTTCTTTTGTTGTTGTTACTATGAACAAGGCAATGACAACAAGCTTATTGTCATCACCTTATTCACAACCAAAACAAAAAGGATGCAATGGTAGTAAGCTTATTGTCGTCACCCATTTTCACTTCAAATACAAAGAAGAAAAAAATGGGTGATGACAACAATTTTTGCTTGAAGGGAAAATGAATGACAACAATAAGCTTGTTGCCATCACATTTTGTTTTTTTTTAATTGTTGTTGTTGCGAACAAGGCAATAATAACAAGCTTGCTACCATCGCCCATTTTTTTCTTTTTTATGTTTTAAGTGAAGAAAATGACAGCAATAATCTTACTACCATCACCTTTTTTGTTTTTATTGGTGTCACTACAAAAAAGGCGACGACAACTATTGTCACCTTCTTTAAGTGTTTTGTTACAAAGAAAGCAATGATAACAAAACATCGCCTTCTTTCTTTTTTTCTTTTTTATTATCTTGCTTTCTTTTTTTCTTTTTCTTTTTCATTTTTTATAGTCTTTTTGCTACGAAGAATTTTTAATTGTTCATTAAAATTGACAATTAACAATGATCTGGTGGTTTTTTTAATGTTTAGGGTTATAATGGCTAAAAGAAGGAAATTAAAGAAAGTTAATAGTGATTTGGAAGCCTAGAAGAAAAATGTTGTTTCATTAGAACCAACAATTGGGAAGTAAAATGTTGTTCCATCAAAACCAAAAGTTGATGAATTAAGCAATCCATGTGATTTTAAAGTTGGCAATGGTGGTTGTTTGTAATTCAAATAATGAGATCCCTCCTAATACAGATTGGGAATTTCAATCAAAAAGTGGTGGGTTAGATTGTTTTAGAATTTACATACATTAAATTAAATGTAGAAAAAAAAAGTGTGCAAAACTATTTAAGTTTAATTATACCCGCACCTTCCAATACTTAAAAAAGGTTAAAGTTTACAATAGTTGCATCTGATTATGTGATATTATGGTTTGCAATACCTACATTTTGTTGTGTGATCTTTTATGTCTAAGGTTTTAAGGTTAAGGGTTTATAATACAAAGTAAGGACTTAATTATTTTTATAGTTTTTGGTTTAGGTCCAAAACTTGAAATTGACCAAGCCTTTCAACCACCAACACCCCCTTGTTCACCTAACATGATTCGGAAGGACAAAGAATGGATGAAGGTTGGGTTGAAATGGAAGTGTAAAGTTAACATTTACATTATTGCATATTTTGCCAAATGGTTGTTGACCAATCATTTGAAAAAGGTGCATGGTTTAATGGCAAAAAAGGCAAAACCTAGGAGGCTTTAAACTTTCAAGGGAGGTGCTCGACGTCAAAACCATGTTAAAATGAACGTTCACATCTTGGGAGATGCCATGGCCATGTGGAGGCAAAATGATCAAAAGGTTGCTAGTTACGTTCGTGCTAAAACTCGACTCAAGTGGGATAAATTGGTAATTGTTACAGAACAATGTCCACCATTACCAAAACTAACTTTGGTCAAATTAGCTTCAAAGCAATTGTTATAGGTGTTGGGTCTTAATGCTTAGGGCATGGGAAGTGTGCCTCGAAATGTAACATCATGGATGGAAAAGGACGAAAATTTACAAGAAATGATTTGATCCATTCATTCTGCATATGCACGACGATTGAAAATGAAATGGGATATTAAAAATTAAGATTGAGAATCCACTAAAACAAGTTGGACATAAAAGTTAATAACTATATTGGATTTCCATGAATAAAAAATAATTCATGGAAGGTAAGAAAAAATAATAATCAATGTTTGTTGTTTCTTTATAATTTTGTTTCATCCAAGGTGTGTTAGGTTAAAGTTTAATTTGGTGGTTTTTAGGTGTTTATAAAGTTCAGGGCACAATAAAGGAGGAGTTTGTTACAAATGTAGTTCATGTTGAGATGCAACGTCACCATCTATACATTGCTTGTCATGCAACAAGGGCTGCAAACACAACAAATGTTTACTGAATTAAACATGACATTGTAAATAATGATATGGTTTAAGGTTTTCACTTTATATAGTTAGTTAAGTTTTTTTAACCCTTTTAGTTTTTGGACTACCCATTTTTTGAATTTTAATCCTTTGATATTCTATAAAAAACTTTTTTTTTCATTAGATTTTTTAGCATTTTTTTATCCACCCATTTTTATACATCTTTTATCAATATAATATTTTCTTTTAATCACCCTTGTTTGATGGGTATATGGTTAATCATATATGTTTTTTTTTTAATCATCTTCTTAGTGTTTTAGACGTAATAATCAAAACTTAAATAGTCCTATATGCACATTTTAAAATTAATTTGTCTAAGGTTTACAAAGATCAAAATGAACATTGTGCAATACCTACATCCTTTCTATTATAATTTCCATAAGGCCATTTCAAATATGCAATATCCACATATAGGTCTTGTAAATAGTTATTGGTTTTTTTACATCCATTGCAATACTCGTATACAGGTCTCATAAATAGTTGTTGATTTTTTTACATCCATTGCAATACCCACATATAGGTCTAGTAATTGATTTTTTTAACATCCATTATAATACCTGCATATAAGTTTATAATTAATTATTGATTTTTAACATCTTTTGTAATACTTGCATATAGGTTTCCATTGTAATATTTATGGGACTCATATGACATAATAATCTAATTTAAATATCAACAAATGATGTCATAATTTCAAAAATATTAAGAAAATATTTTAGATAATCTAAATGATTGATTATCATTTTTTTAAATCATTTTTTAAAATATTAATTAATTGATTATTTGGTTGAACCTTAATTATTCAAATAATTAAAATTTAAATCTAAAAGTCAGATCAATAATTTGATATTTAATTTATTATTTTAATTAGATTTTTTATGTTGATAAATTATTCAAATCATTATTTTAGATAATTATTCATGATAATTAATTTTCATAAAATTAATTTAGGTCTATAAATAAACATATTTTGGGTACCCAAACCATTTATTTTAAACTGACCTTACATGTGGGTATTGCATTTAGGGTTGGGTCTGCACCTCAAGTTATTTAAATCACCTATTGGTTATATCGAAATGAACTTGAATATGAATATTGCATTTAGAGCTAAGTATTCATATAATTTTGCAATACTTGCACATGTCCTTATTTTCACTAACTAAAAATTTGGCATTAATTTTTTGAATAATTAAATAAAATTTGTAACAAAATAAAAAAGAAGGTATGTCTCTTACCATTTGGTAATATTTCCAAGTTAAGTTCTTTCACTTTCTTTTTAAAAATATAAAATAACATTGCATTGTTTTACATATGTTTAAGCCTTAAAAATTCCACCCAAAATGCACCTTAGATTTATTTTAATTATTATAGACTTGTAAAAAAAATATTAATTAATTTATATGTCCCAAACTCTAAACCTAAACCATAATTTTAACATTAAATGGTAAATTTTACATTATACGTTAACCCCATGTATCATCAATGTGACCAATTTTGCATTATGTTCATTTTTATATATGTTAAATCATACTATAAGGTGAATAAATAATTTTGAAAATACGAATTTCATGATGTATTGGCAGGGAGTCAAATATTTTAAAAATATTTTTATGTTTCATGGTTAATGAATTATCACAATACGATACGGGTATTACATTTAAATAAAAGTGGGTTAGGAAATATTGAACTTTAATAACTATGGAACATATGGAAACAAAGGAAATTCATAATTGTGTTATAAATCTAAACAAATGATAAGATCAAAAATCAATATAATGAGCAAAGTTTAGAATATAAACCTTAAGCCCTGATATATATGAACCAAATTCCTATGCATTAAATCATAAGGCATAACCCTAAAAATCCAAATGATATTTTGACATAAGCCCTATTACAACCCTAAATATACAAACCTTAACAAAAGAAAGTCCTAATGGTATATGCTTTAACCCCAAAAAACTATACAAAATATACAAATTATATAATGCAAAAAAAATTTTAAAAAAAAAATTTAACCAAATTTTTAAGCTCTTAAATTACAAAGATTTACTAACTGAAAAAAAAAACCTTAATCTTTAAAATAAATCAAATAAATTTTGTAAAAAACCAAAAGAAAAGATATGTCTCTTACCTTTGTATGATCTCTCTAAACTATTTTTTTCCACTCTTTTTGAAAAACATATAGAATCAAATTGTATTAATTTACATATGTCTGAACCCTAAAATTTTCCCCCAAATTTAATTTAGTTTAAGTTAATATTATTATAAATATGTGAAAAACTTGTTAACTAATTTATGTGTCCCAACCTTAAACCTAAACCATAATCCAATAGTATATACTTATAATAATTACATGAAAAGAAGTATTGTAATGTCCATTTTATAAATAAATTAGGTAAACAAAATTTAGTAAAATATGCATTAATTAAACCAAAATGGTTACAATTATGACATTATTTCCATTATAAATTGTTTTTAATACCTACATATGGGGACCTATGTTCATCATCCATGAACTAGGGTGAACCTTAATATATTGATAGGTAGGATTAAGGGGCTAAGGGGGTGGGAAAAGTGGGTAAGTAATTAGTTAGGTATTTGGCTATGTAAAAAACATAGGTAAGTTTGTGAACATAGTGGTAGGTAGGAGGGTGGGTGCATAAATATGTAAGCAGGTAAGTAGGTAGGTAGTTGGGTTAGTAGGCAAGTTAGTAAGTAGAAAGGAAGTTCAAGGAGCAAGGTAGATAAATTATTAAGGTACGTAGGCATGTAGGTAGGCAAATTAATAAGTAGGAAGAAAGTGACATTAGCAAGGTAACTAGGTAGACAAGTAAGTTAGTATATAGGAAACAAGTTAGCTTATCAAGGTGACTAGGTTTATAGAATACTTATGTCAATAAGGTGGTTGTGTATATAGGGTTACTAAATAGTAATGTAATTAGGTTAGTAAGGTAGGTTGTTAATACAATGGTTAGGTCAATACGGAAGTTAAATCAATAGGGTATGTAGTTATCAAAGTAGTTAGGTTAGTAGGGTAGGTAGTTAGTATAGTAGTTAGGTTAATAAGATAACTAGTTATTAGGGTAACTATGTCAATAGGGGATAATTAGTAAGGTACCAAGGTTGGTACAACACATATGAAGGTAGGAAGGTGCGTAAGGTAGCTATGTGTGAGGTCAGGTCCAAGGAAAAACAACCAAGAACAAACCAAAAAAAAATTTATAATGGTTAGCAATGAAAAAAAATGGATTGTGATAACCCCATTTAATGCTGAATGAAAAAACACAACCCATCCAATGGACAAAACGATCAATTAGTGCATTGGTGGCTACTAGTTCACTCTAGTCGAACGTAAGGCTTTTGTGACACAACACCCACCAGTGCACCATCCAAAAATCCCATTCCAAATGTTTTGGATGGGATGAAACCCAACTCCAAGGATTGTCCTCTATAGTGGGTTTTTTTTTCCCTTTTCTTTGCCCCCACACCCCTGACCTGCCATTATTAGTTCTAAGGATAACCCCACTACCTACCCCTTAACCCAACTACCTACCCTAAACCCCCCCCCCCTCTCCTCCCAATTTCAAGGTTTTGTCACTATTCCAGAAGTATTGCCACATTCCTCCAAAGCTTTACCATCATTTTAGAAGCTTCGCCATTGTTCTAAAAGCTTCATTATGTTCCTATGAAGTTTTACCATTGTCATCACCATTACTAGAGGAGGGAAAGTGAGGAGCAAGGAACCAAAGGACGCAGCCAAAAGCCATGCGTGCCCCCCAAGCTTGCCATTGTGTGTTTAGGTAAGCTACGCCGAGCTCTTGGTTGGTCCTATTACTCATGTGCTCCTTTTTCCTTTGCTCGCTCCTTTTTCTAGTCAGGACCCTCTTGTTCCTAATAGTGCTCATGGTGTTCGCTCCTTGTCGCTCCTTTTTTTTGTTTGCTCCTAATGCTCTTAGTGTTCATTCTTGGTGCTCCTCTTCCTTACTCGCTTTTAATGCTTTTTCATGGTTGTTTTTCCTCCCTACTCACTCCTAGTGCTCCTAATGGTCACTCCTAGTTGCTCCTCTTTCTTGCTCACTCCTAATGCTCTTCTTTCCTGATCGTTCATTGATGTTCTTCTTTTTAATCACTCCTTGGTGCTCCCTGGTGCTCTTATTTCTTAATTGTTCCTGAACATTAAACCCCTTATTTCTTGGTGCTCTTGAAGCTCCTCTTGGTTGTTCTTGTTTTATTTATTTATTTATAGTTGTAATTGGTTGTTTCATTTTTATTTGGTTAGTTTTGGTTTTTGTAATAGGATGATAACTCAAAATGAATTGAAGTGGATTCAAGATGGTGCAAACATGAATGCAGCAAATGCACCCACATTTGCAAAAATGGAAATGGAAACTTAGCTTGTAGGTGGAAGTGAAGAGGTTCAACCAATTGATGGAAGCCTAGATGTTGTAGTAGAAGTTAAGCTAGTTATTGAAGTTAAAGAGGCTTAGCTTGTTGATGGAAATGAAAAACTTCCTCCATTACAATCAAATTTTGGATTGATAAAAGAACATCATCATACACTTATGGTCTATGTGCCTCCTAAAGGCGTTGAATTTTTGTATACTTACAAAACATTACCTCATTCATCTCTCACATTGAGTGACGAGGGTTTTTTTGGTCAAATTCTTTGTTGCAATACCCCAATTGTGAAAAGCCTATGTCTAATTAATCAATGCATTCATAATTTGGAATACCTTGCAATACTTGCATTTTCTATTTAAAACCAACATCATTAACTATAATACCTACATTATATCTTTTATATATGAATCTGGTTTTTTTTTGTATGTTGGTTTAAGAACAATGGGCCATTGGGGGTAGCCAAGGAAGGGGTTGAATGGGCCAAGGTTGGGAAGAGATTCACATGCAAGATGGGTGCATGTGATGTCTTTTACATGGCAAAATGTTTGCTCTAGAAGCATCTCAATGGAACTCATCATCTTGCCATGGAATAAAGTAAGTTTAGTCATTCATATACTTAACATGAGGGGCCAAGGCACAAAGACCATGCATTTATGAAAGCAAAGGTTTTAGTTAACCCCTTGGTTCAATTATGATGAAATGATTAAAAGGCCAATGCTCGTGCTAAGAAAAAAACAATTGAGCAGTGGGAGCAACTTCAATTTGATGTGGAACGCACCTTTTCAGTTTGAATGAACTTCACACATAATTGATATGCTTCTAATGCTAAAGGAAGAAACATGAAATTAGAAGACATTATACTTTTGTATGAAGTTCATTCCAAGAAGATCATGGTACATATCTTCGTTTTGAATCATTTGATTTGATTTGGGTGTTCTTTGGTCAGGATTGGATCTAATATGTTAGATTAATTGTAAACGCAAATCTTTTAAAGGAGGAGCTTAGGAATGATGCAAACACACTACTCTTAAGGGCCCAAGGGATTTAGGAGGACCAAATTGAATGCAAAAAGGTACACAAATTTTCAACTACAAAACCCACTGAACGTTCAAGTATTTTTTTGTTTTATGTAGTTGTGCAAGGTTTGAAGGTCATTAAGATCCAAAAGTTGTAGGGTTTAGGGTTCAAGCTTGACTTATTAGAAATGTTTCGTTGAGTTTGTGTCTTTTGCTCAAGTGTCAATTGGCCTTTCTTTTGGTTTCTTGCTATGAGGTTTGTTATGAAAGCTTTGCAACACATCTAAGGTCACGATTTTTTTTCCCTATCAAATTTATAATCGTTGTTTTGGAATTGGTGCCCTTGAAGCCTCCACAAAACTTCAACTTTCATCTCTTCTTCTCAACCTCTATAGTACTTGATTTTGCTACAAACCACACACCCAACGAATCACCTAACATTTCTACTAATTTAGCTCCTTCTTCATTATCACCTACATCTTCTGTTGTGGTGAAGGGTAAAGGTTTGTTGGTTTTTGAATCTACACGCACATTTAAATCTATAGATCATGTGTTAGACCCTAAAAGTAATGAACCAAAGAAAAAGAGGCCAAAAATATCTGAATGGAAAATAAACAAAGTATTTCAAGATTGATGGTCAACTAAGTTCCCTTGGTTTGAACCAATGTGTGGACCAAATGGAAAAATGAAAATGGTCAGATGCAAAATTTGCTCTAACATTAAGGGGAAGGAGAAACTTTTAATTCTAAAATTAAATTTTTCATCAAACATTCTGGAGTGAGGAAATGTAGCAAGGCTAAATTAGGAACTATTCTACAGCAATCGTTTTTTCATCCTTATAATGTTCACGTGAAAAATGTAAAGATGCATGCCTCCAAAGGATGTGTTATAGTTGTAGTGCAAGTTGCAAATGGTGACAAAACATAGAAGAAGAAAAAAAACCTACAATTTGTTGTAATCTTCCATTTGCTCCAACAAGGGCACCTAATCACAAATTTTGAAGATTTCAAGACGCTTTTCTAGTTCCTAAAAGTGGAGCATTGTCCTTAGAAACATTGGTCAAATACCATGGCTGGACCATGGCTAAAAGAATGCATAGCCTAGTGTTGCGAACCATAAAGGTTGTTGTCCAAAAAACACTATTCATTTTAGTGAATTGTGATGAAGTCACCATTATTAACAACTAAAGTTGGCTTTCAATTCATCTATATGTGATTGATGGGTGGAAGTGGGTCCCAATTTTGCTCAACTTTTAGAAGGTTTTGGATGGTGTAACTTCTACTAATTTGACCAAGCTTATTATGTGGAACCTTGTTGAGTTTGGAGGCATGATTGAAACAAATGTGGCAAATAAGTTGGTTTGCTTTGGAGCAGATGGAGTGACAAATTTTGAGGGCTTAAGATATGGTGTCACCATGAAGCTGATGCAAAACCATGTTCCATTTGTGAGTGGTGTGCATTGTATGGCACACCACACAAACCTAGTTGTCCAAACTTTGAGTAATTTGAATTTGGTGGGAAAAATCAAAAGTTTGCCTGCATCTATGCACAATTACTTTGCCCAAATTCCCAAGCACCATCTTGAAGCAAGTAAGTTGGTTGAACTCTTTGAATGCAAAGGTAATAAAATTTTCAATAACATCAAAACATGTTAAATCTCAATGTTATTGCCTTCCAATAGAATCCTTAATGAATACAAAACTTTGGTTATAAAAATGGTTGAAGATAATGTAATTGTTGAAATTGGCAAAACCAATTATGAACTCTTGTGTGATCTCGAGATGTTATTGGGTCTTTCTTGCATCATTTCTTTGTTGGAGTTGGTGCAAGGTTTGTCAAAATTTGCCCAAAACCAATAGACCTTCATTTGTGACTTTATCTCTATTTTAAAGCTTTGTGATGTAGATCTTCTCACAATGTACTATGAAGTTGGAAAAAGGTATTCTTCATAACACTTTAGTTGTTTCCAAGATCTTTGTGAGCACATCCATGAATACTTGTACTTGACATGGTGGAAAGAGCCTACCATAAGCACTGAATGTGCCACCTTCTTTTTGGGAGGCAAATTTTATATGTTGCATACCCATGATTTGATTAATAAGGAAGTGTTGGGCCTTGTAACCAAACAAGTCTAAGCTGACTATGTGGAATTTGTGAAGTAAAACTGTTATAAAAATGTTACAAATTTCATCTCTAAATTGGAAAAGAGGTTTCCAATATAAGATTTACTATATGCCATTAGGGTGATCTACTCATAGTATTTGCTTGTTTTTTAGGCTAAAACAACAAAGCTTAGGTCACTTAACTATTATCTAAGCTTATTTCGGTCACTCCAAGGCGTGGGGGACTGCTAGGGTTGGTGGGCCATTGCTAAACCTACTCTTGATGAGTAGTTACCTTTTTTCAAATTGACAATGTAAAACCATGCCCAATCTATCATGCTACCTCCTTATGATTATAATCCAACTACATGTTTATGGGAAAGACTTAGGTCTAATGTGATTCTAAACCACCATCTTTTTAAGTGTTTTAAGTTAGCCAAGTTATGATTGGTGATGATGTTGGGCAATGTGAAAGATGAGTGCACTTTTTCCAACCTAGCCTTCATCAAAACAAAGTTTCAAAATTGCTTTACTACGCATCTAGACCTTGTTGTTCAGATGTATGTTTAGAAATTCTATGACTTAGAAAGCTTTCCTTTTTACTCAAATGTTTATGATTAGAATGAATGCCAATTGCGATATGGGGTTGATGCATAATTTTTAGGTGGCATTGCATTATTGGTTTTGTAAGTTATTGGTTTATTAATGTTTGTTGAAGATTAGATGCATTGGTTGGAAACCAGTTATGTATTCCGGTTTCTATTCAACCTATGGCAACACTCAATGAAAATACACACCTTTAACTACATTTTTTTTCTCTATGGTGGTCAACTTCTATGTTAGTCACATTTCACATATGTTTTGATTATCAATGGTGGTGACATGGTTACAACTTACAAGCTCAAATGTTCAATTATACCCCAAATTCATTCAAGTTTGCTCTTGCCTCTTAATCTTGTTTCTAATTAGGTTTTGGGTGCAAGTAGGGCTTGAGCTATAAAGGGCAACACCCTTCCAGGGTTGGGGTTCAAATCCCCATCAAGTTATTTAGGGTTTAGTGTAGGTTGTATTCAAATTCTAGCTTGCAATAATTCCGTTTCTCTACTTTGCTTTTGTTCCCCACATTGCTCTAAATATTTACTTTTCTGCCCAAGTATGTGTGGAGACATGATTGGCCTTTTAGGTTTTCTTGCCAATGAAACTTTTGTCAAATATTCTAACTATTTATTATTTATTGTCAAATTATCAATGTATTCTAGTATTCAGTGTCAATGTAAGGCCTTTTACTCTTGAGTCTAATCATGTCAGATCTATTTTATTTGCTTCATATCTTGGCAGCCAAGTTGCAATGATTGATTAGAAACTTGTACATTTTATAGAATGAAGAAGGGAACTATGAATGATTCTATAGGCATAATTCACAAGTAGAAATTAGGTTGCTCTTCTTTTGTTTTTCATTGATAGAAATGGCATTTTAGTACTAATTTGGGGTATAGTAAAAATGCAGGGGTTTGGAGAATTATCACTTCTGCTTGACAAGACAACTACAAGGGGGGTGGGGGGGGTGGGGGGGGACTACATGTTGAGGAACAACATGCCTAGACATAGAACTTCTCCTAGTTGATTACATTGTGGGCTCACTGGTTTAGTAAGCTCCCCAAAACTTTTTTAATCCCACCTATCAAAAATTCTACTTTATGCAAGCTCCTTGTGTTGTGTCCTCAAGTTTGTGCTATGTATTTTAAGGCTTTTAGATTCCAGCCATCTTCATTATTGGAAATTATATGATTGTTTGGCTGCATTTTAAGGCTAGTATCAATCTTGTAATATGTACAGCAAATGCAGTGGTGGGTGGAGATGCATGGGTGGGGAGCACTTTCTTTTAATTACTCCTTTGACAACAGCAGAAAATATTTACTTGTTTCCAATTCAAGTGATGTTCCCTAGATTTCCTAGATTTTGAGTTGAGGAAGAAATTACATAGGTTGTTAACATCCACTGTCAATGAATGTTTGTGATTATTGAACATCATGCAGGCTACAACAAATCTGACAAATCACAAATGTGCTAGCATGCAGAAAGACTAGAAAGTTTGCAACCGTGTTTAAGTATGCTATTTGATGGGTTTCATGTAAAGCACTAGGTATGTATGGTTGCCTTTTGAAAGTTAGAGAGAGCTTAAGGTTTTGTATGTGTAGTTTCCTAACTACTAGGTATTTGTTGTAGGATGCTTCAAGAGCCCTTTGGCACTTTGCATTTCTAGGCCGCACTTTATTTGGGATTATGTCAAAGCAATGGAAGCAAATGGGTTGGCAAGGCTCAAATCCTTCCATTGACTTCAAGTCTGTGACATCATGCCCATTAGCAAATCTTAGACAATTTTCAAAGAGCTGGTGTATAATGTGTTTTTCCATCTTACCTTGCCTTTGTTATGCTTGTTTGAAGGTGGAGTGTTTGGCATCAGAAAATATATGTATTGGGGATCTTGTATAGCTCTTTCTCTCAATGGGTTCTTACCATCTGTTGTTTTTATAAATTCAATTGTCAAATGTGGGTTGTATAAATAGTGTGTATTTCTGTATGTGGGAGGAAAACAATTGGTGGGTGTGGACACATTGGCAGTACTACAAATGTCAGCGCTACAACTATCATTGTTGCTAGTTTTGTTGTCAGTTGCTACATAGCAAAAAAACAATATTGATTTTGGAAACATGTTGGCACCAGCCCAGGCTGCTTACATCTCAAATGTTTGGGATATCACTTAATAACCTTTTTGTTCAAGATTTGGAGAATGAATACAAAGGAGGGCCACTACATTACCTTCTTTCAAAGGGTTTGGAGTAGTAGTCTTTTCTTTTTGGGGGGGTGGGGGAGAGGAATTGACACCCTAGTTTTAGTAGAAGGTCATCATTTGCACTTTCTAGAAATAAGTTTAATTATCCTACCAAAAGTAGGTGAGAGTTTTACTACTAGTTCCATTGGATTCAAAATCAGGAACTATCTTGTTAGGTAGCTTGTTTGCAAAGATGTTGTGTCAAATTGAGTCTTTGGCTGTTGTCTTTTGAAAAACATATGAAGGGCCTTTGACAAAGAAAGTATAGATTGACAACTCTTCACATTCAATAGGGAATAAAACTTGCCATATTGAAGCATTTGTCACCACAATGACACAATGCTAAAAATTCAATAGCCAATAAAATTTACATATTGAAATAATATTCAGCCACTTGAACATACAACACTTTGCATTTGTCGCTAGCAAGTTATGAACATACACAAATTATGATAGCCACATCTAGAGAAAAATATTTTCTTTGTAGCCAACTGGATCCACCTACCCCAAAAAAAATAGCCACATGGGTATACAAGCATTGACAATTTGTAGCCAATCAACCTACCTCACAAATTTGAGAAAAAAAACACTGGCTGCTATCCAGTTGGGGGGAGGTGGGGTGGGGGTCTTTGGAAAAAATGGCCAAAAGTTGCCATATTGCAAGGGAAAAACAAGAAGCTGGAATCGCCACACCTATTTAGACAATGAGTTCCAGCTTGTTGAGACTACATAGCAGGAACCCTAAATTTCTTCTGATGTTGTCTCTGACATATAGCCAAAATTTGGAGCCAATATAGAGCAGGAATCCAAATTTTTTTTAATGTCCTCTCTGACCTGTAGCCAAATTTGGCTAAGTCGTCTTGTGGACGATCGCCAACTCATCGACCTCACAAAATTGGAAAAACAAAAAGGACCTGGAGCCTACTACTTAGAGAGTGCAAGGTAGAAGCACAAGCCATAAGCCATACTAGGTAGGTACATTGTGCAATATTCTCTCTGACTTGTGGCCAAATTTCACTAAGTCCTGTTGGGGACAATTGCCAACTGACCAACCTCACAAAATTGGAAAAAAAAAAAAAGCCCTGGAACCTACTACTTACAGAGTGCAAGGTTGGAGCACAACACACTAGTCACACTAGGTAGGTAAGTGGGTACAATGTGCAATGTGCCAAATTTTGCTTAAGTCCTCTTATGGATGATCGCCAATCCACCTACCTCACAAAATTTTGAACTTACAACCCTGGAGCCTGCTACTTCGATCATTCCCAGCGGTGCTCAGTATGTGACCTGCACCTTAAAATTGGATGAAGAAAAGTCAAAACATGTGACCTGCACATTAAAATTGGATGAAGAAAAGTCAAAACATGCCGGTTTGGGGCAGCGAAATGGTTACAGAGTGCGAGGCTGGAGCACAACACACAAAGGCATGCTAAGTACGTTTTACACACTAGTGCGAGCAAAGTGAACACAGCGAGCGAGAAGTGTCCGCGACGTGGCAAGGGTCGAGTTTGCAGACAAATTTGGATCGCGCTCGCAGGTAATTTGTCGCGGCAGAGTTGTGGAAGGTATGTTTGAGAAGGCGTGTTTGAGCACGTTGTTGGCATTGTAGAAGTCTTGAGTGCAGGAACGAGGCAGAGAGGCAGCGGTAGAGGCGGGAGGAGGACGGGTTTTGTGTTGTTGTAGAATTGGAAAAGGGTTTCAAGGGTTTCAACTCTTAGGGTTCAGGTGGAGGGGTTAGGGCTAGAGGAAAAGAGAAGAGCTTGCGGAGTTTTCTGGAGGGGGAGCGGGGAAAGGCAAGAGCGAGAGAGGGAGAGACGCACGCACGCACAGCGGACGGCTTGGTTGTGGTGGTGGTCGCCGTGATGCCGTAGCAACCGAAAGGAAGGGGTTTCAAGGGTTAGGGTTCAGGTGGAGGGGTTAGGATTAGAGTTAAGGAGAAGAGCTTGTGGGTTTTCTGGAGGGGGAGCAGGGAAAGCCAAGAGCGAGAGAGAGAGAGCAGACGGCTGTGGTTGTGGTGGTCGTGATGCCTTACCCACCGATGCAAGGAACGCAGCAGGGACAGCTTATATGTGGTGGTTGTCGGACCCTGTTGGTGTATCCACAGGGAGCGAGTAATGTGCGATGTGCTTTGTGCAGCACCGTCACTTCTGTGCCTCCTCATGGCACAGAGATGGCGCAGTTGGTCTGTGGGGGATGTCGGACTTTGTTGATGTATATGCGGGGTGCTACCAGTGTCCAATGCTCATGTTGTCACACAGTAACTCTCGCCATTGACACACCTCCTGCGGCACACATCAATTGTGGCGGTTGTGGTATGACACTTATGTATGCATATGGGGCTCAGTCAGTCAAGTGTGCTCTTTGCCAGTATGTGACTTCCATTGCCATTCCCAGTATGCAGATGCCATTGCCGCCACAGCAGCAGCAGAGGCCTTTAGCACCACCACAGCCTCCGCCACCTCCCGTCTCTGTAGCACTCACACAGTCTGAACCACAGACAGTTGTAGTGGAGAATCCTATGACATTGGATGAGAGTGGCAAGCTGGTCAGCAATGTGGCTGTGGGCATGACCACGGATAAAAGGTAATAGGATTGTCAACTCATCTCTGATCCCAGCTGCCAACCTCATGGATCATCCTTTGATCCAATACCTGGATTTCACTGCTATACCTCAGATGGCAGATGGTTGCATTTTACTGTGAAAACTGGAAAACATGCACAGGCACAGGAGGATATGAAATGCTCACAGGCAGGCAGACAGATCCAAGGGGTGTGGGTTAGAAGGAATATTATCTTCCTTCTGTTTTCTCATCCTAAATTGAGATTTTAAAAGTGTAACAAGATACAGAGTTATGGACTATGATGTAGAAAGTGGCGAGGTCTTTCTACTCTGGTTCTTTTTCCTCTTGAATTTCAGCTTTGTACAGAGGGCAATCTAAAATCAATGCAGCTCACACTCACAAGCTTGTTGTGGCTATGGCAGATGATACTACCTAATACCTTATTTGATTAGCTATCTCTCTTGAATGGTACCCAACATCATGACCAACTCTGCCTGTTACTTCTGAAAATGTGACAGAAACACATGTGTTTTTATGAACCTGCAACTTTGAGCAGATTGTTATGGATTTATCTATACCCACTGTGGGGAGCGGATGAAGTCAGTGGGTGAAGAAGATATGGCACCTAGTCACTACCATTCATGATGAACATAATGTCGAATACTTGGTGACACTCCAGGTTGTAAACACTTGGCAAGGTGATACTCTGCAGTCTCATAGATCTGGTCTTTTCCCTCTGTGCAGCAAATCATAAGTATGAGAAATTCTCAGTATTTATGAAGATAGTTTGCTTCTGCACAATTTTTTGGAATAATTCTTTTGATGATGTCCTTCAACTTGGGTGAAAACTTTCCAGATTCCCCTCTGTTTTTTTGTCATGGGTACTGGTCTCCTGAGTTGTCAGAAACCCTAGGTTTTTGTGGGGTTCCGCTGGAGGCCCAGATTTTGTACTGTTATCTATTGCAATTTGAATACATGTGTTGACATTTTAATTTGAAAATGTACAGCAGGCAAGCTTTGGCTCCTTTACTGCGAATTGGGTCTACTTCTTCCTTCCATTCTAGTTCTCCCTTTGAAAGCTGCTTTTCCTGATGTCTACATGCTTTGGGTAGATGTTTTAGGAAGTTCAGATTGAGAATGGTAGCAGATTCTATGGGATCTGTGTTGTACCTGAGATGACTTGGTTTTGCAGGTGCCTTGATGCCACATCTGTGCTTACTGAATATGGTAGCATTCAGAATTTTGTCTCAGTGGAACCTTGTTGACACTTGTGGGTAATGAGTACCCTAGTTTGTAATCCAACTTTTTATGATCCTTTTTTGCTGGCTATATATAGTTCAAAAGAGAAATTACAAATTAAAAGTGCTAAAATCAAGTTAAAAAAAAGATTTTCAATAGCTATAATTTGACCAAAATTTAAGATAATTTGCCATATTCCTATATATGGTTCAAGTTGGTGGCCCAAAATATAAGAGATGTTTAAAATTTTTACTTTCATATATAGTTTTCTGGTCAATTTTGGCTAAATCTTCTTATGGATGATCCCCACTTTGGCTACATCACAAAACTGACCCCAAAAAACATTGCTCTGTAATGCATACACAGACAAGGTAAAATGAAAACCCCCAAAAAAATCCAAAAGCTTTAAACCCAGTGAGGATGTTCCATAGGAGCTTGGTTGAAGTAGGACGGCTTTAGATTCCTTTAGTCAACATCGTCATCCTCACAATTCCAAAGTCAAGGATGCACTAAAATTTGTGCTTTTGATTGAATGCTTTCGCATTTCTTTTGATGAAGTCCTTTTGCATCTCTTCTTAGTGCTTCACATCTTCTTAACATGTGCTGCTGTTTGCAGCAGCTAGAAAGAAATCACTTAAAAGCTTGTTGAGACACCTGAACGATCAGGAAAATTGACATTCCCCATGTCTACTGACATTCGACCAAAAAGACCAGGGATGAGTTTGCTGATTCGGTGGCCTCACAATGGGAGTTGTACAAAGCCTCTATCATGCAACGATTTGCATCCACCGGTACCATCATTTTCTCCACTGTAAGAATGCTCTTTCTGATAACCCCCTGAACTCTTGCTGAGTTCATTCTCTTTAGCAGGATATTATTCTTTATATGATTGCTGGTCATGAATAGTTATTATACATATTTGGTTCCTAACTGTACACCATAGAAATGACACAAATATTGTCTCAATCTTTTGTATTGTTTTGTGAATATCACAAGCATCCATGATCTGTTTGTTCCATTCTGTTAAAAGTAGTGCCATTCCATGATTATTTGAAAACATTTGCTAAATATATTGTCCCTTCTTCTCTGTCCACACTGTTGATGCAACCATCAAAGTTGCATATTGTTTTATTATGCACTTGCAAGTGTTGCAAGTTGTGTGTTCTACTAGGGTATCTTGTGGAAGGAAAATTGTTCAGCTGTATTTGCCAAGTGACATTATGATGATTTGGCCATGGAACACATCTCAACTTTGAATTTGTGAAGCAGTTGATCTTCTCCTTGTTGTATATTTGCACTCCTGTCATTTCAGTACATGCCGCTGGCTTGCAACTTGAAGAGGTGTAAAGTTTGGAACATGATCTTTGTTAGCTTCTTGTTTGGTATTTTGCTTTGCAAACATTGAATATCATCTCCAAGGAGCCAAAACGTTGTCCAATTTCTGCTATACTTTTGAACTTGCAATTTATGGAAAAAGTACGCTTGTTCTAGGTTGATGCCTTTAAATTGTTTGCAAGCCATAACCCTAAATTTGTTTGGTTTGTGTAGCTTATGTTGAGGTGGATTTCTGCTATTACAGTGTTTGATCTGTCAGCTCCAAGTGAATGTGGGTTGATGATGCTGGCCATAATGCTTGGATATACAAACATTGAGATTCTGAAGCATGACTTCTTTTTTGTGCAGTTATCTGGAGGCTGCAATATTGAGGTGCATGCATTTTTTGGAAGGGGCCAGCTATTTGGAGTGTGGAAAATGGAGTACAAGGGTGTGGGTGCACAAGTGCAGAGATTGGGGTGCAAAGATTTTGGGGTGCAAAAATGAGGTTTGGGTTTAAGGATTTTGGGCACATTATTGCATGAACCAACATGTATGATACCTTTTCCAACTAAGCAATGACATGGCAAATGACATGGCACATATGTGACAAATGACATGGCATATACCTACGTGGTAGGCAACGTGGAACTTATGTGGTAGGTGACATTGCATGTAAGTGGTAGATGGCATGGCATCTATGTGGAAAATGATGTGGCAAAAGCAAAATGACAATTGTTCATTTTCATTGATCAATATCTAATATTAATCACAACATTGATGGTGCAAATGTTTTTAATGCACACAAAATTTTTGAAACCAAAACATTCCTACCAAAAACTGGGAATATCTACTCAGTTGTTCTCTCATTTCCAAACCTTGCACTCAAATATCACTCAGATATATCAATCAGTAAAAAATCACATTAGCTCTGCCTACAATTTTTTCAAATTTTGCATTGAAAATCTTGAATGATGCTAAAGAATGCGTGCAAAGTGAAACAGGCTAGGTCTAGATGTGGCACTTTCAAGTATTTCCATTTCAAGAAAACACAAATGAAGTTCGATAAAATCACAAATATTTGTTTTTTATTATCATTTCTAAAATAATTTTCTCCAAGTAGTGAACATTTGTCACAAAAAATTGACTCTTTATGTGATCTGGGTTTTTAGTTAACAATAAAATCAAGAAGGCACTACAATGTGAATCGCCATCACTAAACATCATTTTTCAAAATTCTTGATTCAAGTGGCAACCTTGAAAAAACCTAGGTTTAGATGTGGCTATTTTATTTTTTTTAAATGGCAAATACTGTCAAAGAAAATCACAAAATTTTCCTGGTTTGTTTCATTATATGATAAACATTTTGCCAAGTTGGGAACATACATAACAAAAAAAGACTTAGATGTTCATTTATGTGTTAATGTGAAATATTAAAATCTATATCTAGAACTATTATTAATATTAACTAATCTATTTATCTTTGGTCGTTCCCCCATGAACACCACTATCTTCAATTTGTTCCTTAATAAACATGACTATTTTTAGTTGAACATTCATTAACTATAATTCCCCCTTCCCTTTCATTTCCTTTGACGACCCACTATCTCCCCCTTTCTTTCCTTATTTCTCCCTTCCTTACCTTGAGGTGTTCATCAAACATTCGCCCCCTCCCACTCTCCTTGGGTGTTCATCAATGATCAATGGTGTTCTTTAGGTGTTGGTCAACTAACAACCCCTTCTTGGGCATCCCTTCCCATGTCTAAGGTGTTTGCCAATGAACACCTCACTTTCCCACCTTTCAATTTTGGAGTCTGCCAAATGAACACCCATGTCCCTATTGTATTTGTATCCTTCTCTTGCTTCTTGTCTTATTATTATTATTATTAATTATTTTTCTCCTTTCATCTTTCTAGTTTCATCTTCTTCTTATTATTAAATGTCATTTTATTAACTTGGGTACATATTTACACCCCCTAGGACCCCTATTGGTATATTATAAGAGGTTACCTCTCATGCACCCTAAACTCTTAACCTAAACCCAAAGTTCTTATTTATAAAAACATGTAGGTACAAAACATAAAAGCACTATTTTTCAAAGAGGGCCCCACTCCAACCTTAAGGACTCTATTCCGAATTGAATGGCCTTTCTTCAAGGTTAAAGGTTCTACTATGAACTTTCATGATTCTTTCACATCTTCATCTCTTAATAGGGCTCTACTCTAACCTTTTGATATAAAAAGTTCCACAAGTGAATTTTTTTTCATCCATTTGACAACCACATGATGCCACATCCATCCCAATGCCCTTTTCTAGTTATTTGAATTACTTCACTAATCACCTTATTGTTTATTTTGTTAGTGGTCATTAATATTAGTTATTAGTAGAATCTAAATGTTATACATAGATTTTTCTTGTACCATTTTATTCATCAAATTTCCATGACATCCACACATGCATCCAAATCATTCTTCACCGATCAAATGTCTTTGAAACATAATATGATTAAATTGGTTCCATATTATGCAAGATTAAGATGCAAATTTTTTGCAACTTTAGCACACTTCCTTAGGTAACTTCTACAAGTTTTTCCATAGTTTTGTGGCTTGCAAAAACTCATTTGCCAAGTATTTTGAACTTCCATCTTTTTTAATTTTATTCATATGGTTGTGAAAAAATGATTAACATTGATTTCTTTTTTAGATGGGTTCCAATTTTGGAAGCTTGTGTGCTCCATCCTCCATGTTAAAAATGCACTATACAATGTGGCATAAAGGTAGAAAAGAAAAGATGAAATTGGGTGTTTCTATCAAAGGTTCACTAAACCACCATTGAAGGTTGAAGGAAGTTCTCATAGCTAAGAATGTGCTAGCATGGTTCGATTACAAATTTTTTTAGAAACCTAACATTGAATGTGCCATGAAAAATTCTACATTTATTTGAGACTTTTTTTGTATATGGTTTTGAGAATATTTTGTTTTCATTACATGATTTTATTAAACACTTCAAATCCTACATCAGCCTCTCAAGGGTGTATCATAAGTTTGTATTTGTATATATTTTGTGAAGCTAATAATGTAGATGTCATTGATGTTTGGCATTAAATAATTTTCAAAAGGGCAAGTCAAAAATATATGTATATATACCTGACACTTGCAAATTTCTCAAGAATTGAATCCAAAATTGTTAAATAGGGGGAGAAAACAAAGACCAAGCCATTGGATTACTCATGTATAATCCAAAAAAAGTTGTTAGACTTTGCATAGTTAGTTATATTTGATTATCAAAATATTCAAATTGAGGTTGTTGGATGTAGGATTATTTTTTCATACAAAATTTCCCATCATAATGACAAAAATATCAATGGGAATATCCTAAAATTTTCAAGAAGAAATTTTTAATTTTTAAATTTTTTTTTGAAAAAATTTACCAAATTTTGACTAAACACTAGGTAAGTGAATTGAAATACAAAACAATGTTCAAAAAATGGATGGTGTGTACAAATGTGTCACCAATTAATGATATATCTTTTGTGGGATGTTTGCTAGTGAGTTTACATTAAAAAAAGTTGAGAAAAAAACTTGTGTTGAATTCATTTTTTGTAATAATTAAATATTTCAATAAAATTTATTGGTTATCAATGGTAAATACACCTGAGGGGGGGGAGTATTAGATAATTATCCAAGCTATTATTTATCACCTATTATTATCTTTTTTTTTAATGTATACATATTAAACCCACATTATATTAATTATAATCCATTATTTCAGATTATTACATACCCTATCTTATAATCAAATTGATTATTTGAATAAATTTACCCTATTCTTTAACTAATTAACTTATATTTTTACCCAACAACCAATATATTACACCCTATATTTTTACTTTTCTAATTTTTTTTACTATTGTTTTCCCCCCCCCCCCCCCCCTTCTCCTCTTTTTACATTTTTTTATATAATATAAATTTTTATCATTTAATACTACGTATTTATATATATAATCTAGA
>Ga0116227_10000517_pt1 | contig 75566 bp, 59 predicted proteins | sample S1TSphgellanicum_FD_89693 | JGI IMG/M metagenome (GOLD analysis project Ga0116227, IMG submission 89693) | Host-associated microbial communities from peat moss isolated from Minnesota, USA - S1T2_Fb - Sphagnum magellanicum MG | ecosystem: Host-associated > Plants > Peat moss > Unclassified...
CAAAAAAATAAAGATTTACTTTTCTCCCCCCCCCCCCCCAACAACACATGAATAATTAAAATTAAAAAACCCAAGAAAAGATTATGGAAAAAACCCAAAAAAAGGGGAAAAAAACCCAACAAGAAACAAAAAATATTTTTAAAACATCCAAAAAAGAGAAAAACAACTTTAAAAAAAAAACCCCCAAGAAAAAAAATGCCCCCCCCCAAAAAAAACTAGTGGGGGAAAAAAAGTAAAAGAAAAAAAACTCGCAAAAAATAAAATAACTAAAAACATAAAATTGAAAATAATCGAAAAACTTTAGTGAAAGCAACAAACCTTTGCTACAATCAAGAATTCCTGGCAATGACACAAACCTCTACTACCATTGTGGGTTTGGAGGGGGTAGGCTTCAAAAGACTCACCTTTTCCATTTGATCTTTGTATCGTTCCTCCCCTTTTTGTTGTTCATGTCCTCCTTTTCTATAGTTGCACACACACATACAAACAAAACTCAAAAGACACACACAAAAAAACAAAAAAAAACCAAAAAAAGAACAAAGAGATCACAATTTTTTATAATAAAAAAATTATTAAATTAAAAAACAATAATAAATAAAAATTTAAAAAATAGAGGAAGAGAAAAACAAACATGTCGCAAAGACTTCAAACAAAGCCACACATAACAAAGAATAAAAAGAAAAAAACAAAGAAATAAGAATCAAAACTAAAGAAAGAAGAAAAGAAAAATGAAAAGACCACAAAGAAAAAAGAAGAAATTATGAACGAGGTGAGGAAAGAGGAGGGAAGGGAAAAGGAGAAGGTAGGGGTAGGTAGGGATGGTGCACTAATGGGTGTTGGGTCATTCAAGCCATGTTCTTCAAAATCTACTATCTCATTACAACCTTCATATCATCAAATTTTTGTGAATCCTACCCTTTGAGGCTCCCCATTTTGGTAATGATGTGCTTTTTGTCATTTCACCTCGAGCCTTGCTACATGTTTTTTCTTTGTGTGTTTTTTTTCATCAAGGAATTCACTAATTTTTTTGGTTGTTGCAACACATGAAGGAATGAATAAAACTTGATTTATTTTGATGTTACAATTCGCCAAGGAGCTAGCATGTATTTCTTGGTTGTTGTAGCACGCAAAGGAATGAAGAATATATTTTAAAATTTTTATAATGTGACTTGCAAAGGAACTCATTAAATTCTTTTTGGTTGTTGCAATGCACAAAGGAACAAATAAGACTTATGAAAACCAATTCTACATTGTTGGAATTGAAGAACCTTAACTTCACATAAGTGGTGAAACTTGTGCTCCAAGTTGGATTTGATTGTGGCAAGCGATGCAACCAAAAGAAATGAAGGTTCTTTCCATTTTTGAGGTTTGTTTGTCTATTCCATGAGCAATTTTCAATCTAAGTTTTTGAAGTGCAATAACTTTGTTATCCATTGGGGTTTCATTCCATGCTCTCCATATTTCTTGCTATGAGTTTTATTGTAGTGAAGATGACTGTGATTTGACTTGATGTCGTTGTAGTCATATATTTGACAAATGGAAGCATCTTTCTTTTGTTGATGCAATGTATAGAAGAGTGGATTTAAATGTCTAGTTGCACCTAACTACTACTACAAAAGTTCCAAAAATGACAACAAAGGATACAAAATTCATGCATAGAATTAAAATTGTTGTAGGTTGTTGCTTACCCAAACTTCAACAAACTACATGATCAAGGTTTTGTTTTGATGGGGCCAAGCACACATGATACAATGACCTTTTACAATGTATTAATTGTTCTTACAAAATGTGGGTTTCAAAACCACCCACAAAAAGTTAATTTAGTTTTTTGTTTTCCTATGCAAGTTGCAAATTGAACAATGAAAACGTCTTAGTTTGATTCATTAGTCATGTCTCCATCAATAAATGACTAAAAGTCAATTTACAAAGTCTTAGGCTCACATGCTTTGAATCAAATGAACTATTTATTAAATCAATCAACTCTTTACTAAATCAAAATTTTAAAATTTAATTACTTGAATTTGTTCCCATGTTCATCCTTTAATTTTATTCTTGAAAAAAAATTGACTTGAAAAATTAAATCTTGCCCTATGCTAAGAATTTTTCATGAAAAAATGACCGAAACTTGCAAGATTTCAAAGCAAAATTTCCAACAATAAGTTTTAATAGTTAGCCAAATATATAGAAAATCATTGCATTTAAAAAAAATTCATGTCTAGTTTAAAAACAAATCTAATTAAATTTTCTACTGGATGATCCTTGGTTACATTAGAAGATTGAAGGGGGAAAAAATTGTGTTCATTAACCATTCAAAAATGTTGCATTGAATCATTAATCCCCCATTAATCAAAGCATGTTGTTCTTGTTGGAAAAGAAGATGTCAAAGTTCACAATTATTCCTCCCATTCAATAAACCATATGTCAAGGAATATTCTCAAATCTCAAAGATGCAAGGTAATTCAAACCTAAACTAGAGATTCTTTAATTTTACACATGGCGATTGAAAAATTGCTTGAAAGTGTCAAACCAACCAACCCAAACCTAAATATTAAGATTTGTTTGTTGTGTGGGCAAATCCTAAAGTTTATGAAAACAATATTATTTTGAGCATTGAATGTTTTCATGTGAACATTGAATTGCCTCAAGAAGCTTATTCTATAGATTTATCCAAAGTCTATGGTGTCAAGAGGTCTATGTAATGGTGTAATTATGTTATTTAAAAACTTGGGCTCCACATTCCTTTTCCCTACCAATGATGATCAAATAATTTTTCTTTCTTCCTATGTTCCCATATGATTTTCAATAGTTCATCATTATTTTCGTCAATCTAAATTTTATTTTAATTTAAATCAATATAAATATCACGAACATGAAAAAGCACATGTTAATTTGCCTTCTTATATTCACATTGACAGGTAGGGGAAAGGATTGAGGTGCTCATTAGGGTAGGTAGTACTTATTAGAAAAAGACTAAGATAGTTTGGCTTGAAAATGAAGGTGTAAATGTCAATTAGGTGACCACGTTGGAATTGTATTAGTGACAACTATTGGACTTTATATTTGCTTCACCTAAACCAATTTTCATCATTATCGGAATTATTATATTGCACGATTATTATTATTCAAAAACTATTCAAGTGCCTTTTCAAGACTTCCATCTCTTTTATCATTATTTCTACCTTTTTTGATAACTACTTCATTTTTTTCTTGTACCCATGAAAGAAAAAACATTTCCAACTAATCTTCAAATAACCTTTCAAAATCTCCATCTCCTTTATTATGTTTTAATTTTTTTTCATATACCTTTTGAAAATTTCCCTTTCAAAGTGAAGCTTAAAATTAAAAAATTATTTAACTATTAGAGTACATTGCATAAATAAATATATATTCCCCCCCCAACCATGGGGTTTTAATATATGTGTGTGTGTGTGTGTGCAAAAATAAGGTAATATGATGCTTTTTGAGTTGATTGTGATTAACCCAGATAAGATGATACGATAACATAGGATTAGTCAAAGAATCTTGAGATGATGTTTAATAATGGTGCTTAAACAATGCTTTTACATTGTGGCATATTGTTTTTCAAGCATAGAAAAAAATTGTTATGGGTTTAAAACGTGTTTAAAAAGTTTTATGTTTTATATTTATTGGAATATTTTCAAACTTATCCAACTATTAAATTAATACATTAAAAAGGGCATGATAAAAATACAACACACATTTTCAATATTATTTTGATTTATAAGATTTGTAAACATATTAAAAAAACATTGATTATGATTGAATTGACTCTTAATAGCTTATTTTGACTCATGTATGTGTGTGTGTGTGTGAGATAAATAGTTAATTGGTTTTTGAGGGCTATGGACTAGAGTTTGTCAATAGATTTAGTGATTCCTTAAAAGGATATGTACTTGAAGAATAAATCAATGTAGACTTGCTTCTTTCATTTGACATTCCATGAAAAACAATTTTTTTTTTACTATGTGTGATGTAAACTCATTCATAAATGACCCATATACAACAAATGTAAGATTTTGTTAACCTTCAAGAAAGAAAATTTTGAGGTGGTCATAAAAAATTCAAGATTCTTTTGCTTTTGCAACCACAACATCAAAGTGTAGGTGATTGTTGTTCATAATTTTGAAATGCTTAGACTATTGGTTTAGTTATTTTTCTAACATTTTTTTTTTTTTACAAACCCACCACAACCCACAAGGAATTTTTAAATGTAAGTAAATTGATGTTTGAAAGTTGAAAATTTTGATCACCTATTAAAACATTATTACTTATGGAACATATTTAGTTTACCACAAACTCACCACAATTACAAAGCAAAGTGAGAGCGCACTCAACAACATGGAGGTTAGAGATGAAACCACTTGAGGAGAATTAAGGATAAATCAAACAAGGAGCCTCATCACCCACAAAATGGGCTTTATGACAAGTTTTAAAAAAAAGCTTGAGAAACAATGAACCATGTAACACAAACCTAAGTCCAATTTAAAAAAGCCTATGTTTGAAAAAAATTGAAAATAAAACGAATTTGATAAGAAAAAAATTGCATCCTAAAGAACACATCTAAGTCTTCAACAACATTATTTTTTGGAAATGCCGAATTTTTTAGAAATTATCTATTTGAAATGCCAAAACAAAGAAAATTAATTATAAGAAAATTATAACAGAGGGAAAAATACAAAGACTAGTGGAACATCATGTCTCCCCATTCAAAAAAAAATTTGGTGGCAAAAATTTGCCATATTAAAAAAAAGAAGTCCCAAGGCAAGGAACTTGGTCTAGGGAACTTCTTGGAAAATTTCCAAAAAAATCACCATGTTTCAAAAAGAAAGTTATGAAATCACCCAAGAATTTTGAAGGGTTTGAGCAAATTTGTATTTTTTCTTCTTTTGAATTCGCCATAGTTTAACTAATAGGTTATAATGGATTGCCAACAACATGTAATAGGATTCTTATGTTTTCTATTTCTCTATTTGGTCTTATAGCCAGATTTGGCTAAATCCTCTTGTGGTTGATCGCCACTTTTGGAGCAACACGAGAAAATTGAAAATCAAATTAAAACACTGCCCCCATTTTTGAGAAAAGACAACCCCAGTCTCTTCCACAACTCTCTGTCTGGGCAGGCTCCAAATTTATTAGAAAAAAAGAGAGCATGGAATAGATGAATGAAAATGGGATGATGATGATGATCACCACCACCACCACCACCACCACCACCACCACAGCAACAACAAAGAGAGGCAAGAAAAGCTCCAAAACTGACAGTTAAGAAGTACACTTTTTCACTATGCAGTGAAGAAGCAAAGCCTAACTGTTTTTCAAAAAAAATTAATGGTTTGTTGAGTAAGTACCCAGTCTCTCACTTTAGCAAATTTTGTGCACAAATTTGCACTTTTGACCACAAAATCTGCTCCAAAATTTTTACTTTAGAAGTTCAAATATTGAGCATAATCTGTGAATTTCAGACCATTTTTTTTGTTGGTTTTGTAGGAAAGTTGGAGCTGTGCTGCTGTTGCAGAGGTAGAGGAAAGTTGGGAGCTTTGCTGCTGCTGCTGCTGCAGATGTAGAGGAGAGTTGCAGCTTTGCTGTTGCAGAGAGGTATTGAAAAGTTGGAGCAAAGGAGTTGCAGCTAAATTGTTGTTGTTGCAGAGGTATATGACAAGAGGTGCAGCTTTTGCTCTTGGCAGAGGTACAGGTACAAGTCGGGGGATGTGAGGAGATGTGAGTGCAAAAGACAAAACCTCTGGGAAGGGGGGGGGACATGAAGCATTGTGTCCGGAGCTCAAAAGATGTACCTCTTTCGCCACCACTATCTCTCAAAGCTTTTGATCTCCAAGCTCCTTCTTTTTCCTTCTTCTTCTTCGTAGTTGTTGCAGTACTTTGGATACTCAAAAGCTGCTCAAAAGGCGTTGTCTCAAAGGTTTCTCTGGAGTAGCTAGCAAAACTTGGTTGTTGAAGAAATTTGGGAAGAAGCTCAAAAATCACTATGTGTTGTTTTGTGTGGTTTTGTTGTGAGATATGAAGATGGCCAGAGGAGTGTCAAGTGGTGATTCTCGGTTGGGGAGCTTCTGGATGACAAAGGTAAGAGTGGGATCATCAAAGGAAGCAGCAGCAGCAGCAGCACGACGACGTCGAAGCCATCATAAGAAGATGACGACCACGTCTTCTCCCTCACACAAGAAGATCAAATCTAATGACCTTCTTCCTGTCAGCACTAGTGGTGGCAACCCTGACAGTGCAAGCTTTGATGAACCAACAAGAACAAGAACAAGAACAAGAAGAATCAAAGTGGTGAAGGAGCATCCATCAGCAGCAAGACTAGTCATTTCTTCAACAGACTACACTGGTAGTGAGACAATCAGTCGAGGAGATGACAACCACGAAGAAGCATTTCTCATCAAAAGCTGGGAAAAACTTGCAGCAATGAGAAACAAACAAGATGGTGGTGGTGGACACAAAAACCTCCAAGCTCCTCCTCCTCCTACTCTCAAATCCAGTTCTTTTGTATTCCAAAAACGCTTGTCAAGAATTGACTGGCGCACCATTCATGCCATTGATGTGGACCAAGTCATTCGTGACATTGGTAAGAAAAACAAAAAGAAACTCTCTCACTGCAATGCTACATCTCTGCCTTTCTCTCTGAATTTTCTCACATCCTACTATGAAGACAATCCTTGTGAGAAGGCAATCCCAATCCAATCTTTGGAAGAAATCACCTTTTTTGCATTTGGTTTTGTTTGTGCTCTCACTCAATCTACTAAATTCTTCTTCTTCTTGTGGATGATGATCTCTCTCTTGCTCTCTCTCTCTCAGATATTGATACACTCGAGACCGTGCTCGATACCATTGCATTTGGTGACATTCAAGGTGAAGACACTTGCAATTTCACAGAAGCAAACTTTGTGAAACTTTTCCGTCTCTCTCAGTTGATGGTAGGTACATCATCATCATCATCTTCTTCTTTAACAACAACCTCAGTTTCTTCAATGCTTTCTCTTACACATTCAAGCTTTTTCTCTCAAACATGTACATGGAATCTTTTCTCCTGAAATGGAAATGGTGGGGTGGGGGGATTGCCATTCTCCAATGAGGAATTTGCAGGTGGAGTATTTGTTGCATGTGCAAGAGCTCTTGGCAATACACAAGTCTGAGCTAATCTTAGCAGGAGCAAGTATGCAACAGAGAGGAGAAAAGTTGAGAGCTCAATGTGTCGGACAGCGAGCTGCTCTTCTCCAGTCCCGTCACGAGTTGAAGCAAGCTCGCAAGGTTCTACAATTTTGCTACCAATCCTCTCTCTCTTCTTTTTTGCAAAAGAGTATCATGAATCTCTCTTGCAGAAGCACATGCATGCATCTCTCTTGCAGAAGAGCATGCATCATCTCTCTCACAGAAGAGCATGAATCTCTCTTGAAGAAGAGCATGTATCTGTTCACAAGGGCTTTCAGATTCAGGGTTCAAGCTTTTTGCAATCAGTAATAGTTTTTGTTTCATCTTTTTGAAGTGAGGATGAAAGAATTTGTGTTTTTCTTTCGGAGATAATCCTTCACATAAGAAAACCCTATGGAAGTTCAGCAATTAAAGCATGCAGCAACTCTGACAAAGAAGTCAAATCACCTGGAGAGAGAGAGAGCACATTTTTGAGATTCTTGGGTTGACAAAGATCTGTTTGTTTTGAAATGGTTTTGTCTGGAGCGTTTTGTTGCATGATCAAAAGCAAATCCCTTACATCTACACAGAGGTCATGAGACATCATACTGAGAGTGAGTGGTTTTGGACTGGAACTGAAATTGCTCATGTGTTTTTTGGTGGATGCCAGACGATGAAGACCTATGAAGTGATGCTCAAGATGCAGGGCAAGTGTCATATGCAAAGCAATACACAACAGGTTAGGCAATACAACATCGGGAAAACCAATGAGATTTCTATACTTCATGTAACAAAGAAGCTCTTATCTCTCTCTCTCTCTCTCTCTCTCTCTCTCACTGATCTTGTATTCTTTATCACAAGATTTTCATTTTGCTGGAGCTGAGCTTCTTAAATCTATTTTGCTATTATAGAATAGGATCTTTTTGTGCTGAAGTTTGTGATCTTGTGCAGGTTCGTCACTGTCCATTTTGCGAGAAGATGTTTGAGTCATCCTATTACCTTGTAAGTCCACCTTTTCAATGAGAGATTATTGAGTTCTCCATCATGCATGCATGTGAGATGGATTTGGATGCAGTGGTTTGATGTGCAAAATCTTTTGGTTTGATGGTTTCGGGTGTGCAATGAATCTTCTTGTCAATCTCTTCATGATGGACAAGATTTAGAATTGGGTGTCAGTGTGTATGTGTGTGTGAGGGGTGCAGGATTTTCATATTGCCAGAAGGCACCCTAAGACACAAGAGATAATAATGGAGGACAAACTTTTGGAGGTTGTATCAAAAGCAGAGGAAGCTACTGCTGCTCGTGTATGCCACACTTGTCTTTCTTGTCTTTCTTTCACATGTGCTAGCTACATGACTGAAGTTCTGTTTCTGAGAAAGGAATGAAGCTTTCCTCATTGCCTTTTGGTCTTCATCTCTCCAGTCATAGAAGAGATCCTTGGAAGTGTTTTGTTTGTTTCCAGGACTTGAGGGTTCTGTTCTCTCTTAATTTGACAGGAGTTACATTGGTGGTTTAATGGTTGTGATGATTCAGTTGAAGGCAGAGACAGCTATAGCCATGCAAACAGAGATTCAACAACTGCGTGAAAAATCACAGGTTTTCTTTTACTATTGTTATGCTCCTGTGTGTCTTAGTATGTGAACTTGATGCATTTAGATGCAATTGCCACATTGCATTGCAAAAGCTGCAATATGTTGTTCACCTTCATATGTTGTTCACCTGCTAAAGTGGTATTCAATTCTTGCAGGTTGACTTACAGAGAGCAGAAATGTCTGCAAATGCACAGGTACACCATCAAGTGCCAATTCCTGACCTTGCTGAAGCTACTGGATTTTGCACGTCCAATCAACCTGACCTTGAGAGTCCTTTGAGCTCTTTGGGACATTGTCTTCTTTTTTGAGCTTGTTGCTGTTCTTGGAGAGTGGAGGGCCATATCACTCTGGCAGCCAGAGGTAGAGTTTGGAGCAAAATTGTTCTTCTTGAATTTGGTGATTAAATTAACTGCACATTGTTGACTATGAGTGAGGTTGAAGGATTTTTCTGATCTTGTTTTCTTAATTGAGAAAATGTCCTTGGAGGAGGCCTGTAATCCAGGTGAAAACACTACAGGCAGAATTGCGACAGAGTAATGTGCAGCTACAGGAACTTCAATCTTGTCTTGAGCTTCTCCAGTCACAAATTCTTTCTGCTCCACAACCAGTAAAGCTCTGTTCAGCAGAGCTCTGTTGTTTTATACATGTCCTAAGCTTATGAAATTCTTCAAGACATAATTTTTTTGGTTTTCAAAAGCTCTTCAGCTCCTCCTCTCACCACACAAAATCTGCAAATCTCTTTTTTTAAGTGGTGTGAAGTTTTCAGTGGTGGTCCTTGAAATGGTACCAGAAGGCAACTCGACATGTACAATATACTTCAGATTTGGTGAAGGAGAAAGACAGTGGCCCAGAACAAGAGGTACAAATCTGTTTGTTGCTCAAATCAATTTTCTAGGAAGAATACTCTCACTTTTCCATTGGTTCTACAATTGAAGATATGCATATAATTGACCAAGCATCTCTGCATTCTCATGTTGCTTGCATTGGAATTTCAGAGATTGTATGAGTTGGAGACAAAATTCACAGCTCTAGAGTGTCAAGTCAAGAGCCTTGGTCAGGTACAAATCCTTCCATACCTTTTGCTTTTGTGTTGTATTCTTCTACAACCACTGAATCCCAAAAGGTTGCTTCTTGAAGCATACACTAGTGACAGGAGATGCATGAAAATGTGAGTTGCAAGAGGATTTCAGAGGACTTCAGTGGGTGATATGATTGCCAGTTTGATCTGGGCATGTGAGCAGGAAAATTTGAGGCTTTTGAAGGAGCTTGACACAGCCTACAATGAGGTGTATGATGATCTCATTGCACAATTCCTTTTTTCCCAGTCATGCTTACAACATGATGAAAAGCTTTCGTGGTTTGGTTTTGGAATCTGTGTTGTTGACTGTATGGTGTGGTTTTGTGGCATGTGCAGGTGTCTGACTTAAGATCAGCAAAGGAGTATTCACTTGCAAAGTTGGAGATTCGGGTCAGTTCTTCACCTCACACTCTATTGAGCACCTCAACTCTCTATGCTGTAAGTTTGGTGTTTTTTCCTCTGACCTTGATCTCTATGGAAAGAAGTCTAAGATTTTGGTACCAAGCACATGTTGTTGGGCTGTTGTGTTTTTTCTATGATTCAGGTTGGAGAACTGCGAATGGAGAATCAGCATCTCAAGAAAACCATGCACAAGGTAAAAGAGAAAATCATTCTCACACGAATGCTTGACGACAAGCTGAATGCCGCAGAAACACCAAAAACAGCAGAAGATGTTAAAAAAGGCTCCTCCTCCTCCTCCTCCTCCTCCTCCTTGGACACTCCTATCAACAGCATGAGTGTCCAACTGCAACCTGAAAAATCTTCTGGGTGCAGTGATAATAAGCATTTGGCAGCATCATTTTCTAGGCTTTCATCACATTGCATAATGAGCCCAGGAGCCTCAGAAGAACATTCCTTGCAGACAGAAGAGCTTTCCTTGCCTCTGAACATAAGCCTGGTATGAAGAAGTATCAGGTTGTTGAGTAAAATCTAAACTACATTCATGGTGTGGTCCTTCATCTTTTGATGAGTTCCTGGTGTTCTTCATCTTCATACCACCTGGATTTCCTCTCATGTGAGTTTTGGTGCTGTACTAATTTCTCATGAGCATTTTGTAGATGGAGGAAGAGCCATTTGAGATGATATTGAAGGGAAAGCATGGAGGAGGTATGTCAGCAGAAAAGAGGTCACGGACACCAGACACAGACCAAGCATTGCTAGCACTTGCCAGGCCTATATCTGGAAGGCAAAGACAAGAACTTTTCATGGAAAGATTGGAGAAGACAAGGTCTCCAGATTCATCACCTGAGAAAGAAAAATACCGGCACTCAAGCTCACCAGCCAAACAAGCCTCTCGTGCTGCTGCACATCTAGAACAAACATATGAGACATCCCAAGATAGGAAGGGTTTAAGATCCAATCCTCTGCAAGAAAAGTCAAGACATTCACAAGAGTCACGAGTAAATTTTCACCAAGATCTCTGTGTTTTATTTCAAAACTTGCCTGCCTGAAATCTGAATATTTTGTGACTCCATAGATTATTTGCATAGAGGAGATTGATAAATTGATGAGCAATTGTTTGTTTTTCCGTGGTCATTTATTCAGAGCTCTTAACTCTCTGTGATGCTACAGAGTTGGGTTAAGGACCGTCGCCAACCTCAAAATGCTGAAGAACTCAAAGCTCAACTTGAGGAGGATATGCTCACTGCTCATGCTGAAGAAGAGCGGTACACCAACTGCCACAATTTCATGTTTCTTTGATGATTTTCATAGATCCTGAACATGGCAGATCTCCATGGATTTGCTCTGTGGAGATTTGTCATGTAAGGACGTAGCTTGTAACAGATCTTTGGTTGCAATGCCTCCATGAAAATTTCTTATACATGAGGAACAAAGATGAGCATGGAAACCAGGGATCAGTACTTAAGAAGAAGCATGACAAAATTTCACTCTGAATCCACTCCTCAATCTCCAGATTTTGTGAAACAAATGACTTGCTGATAAGAGTTTTAAGCTTCCAGATTTTTTGACTTTTCTTGCAGGCGCAAGAAAGCAGTCCAGCAGCTTTTGTTGAAAGAGAAAGGAAAAGACCGAGCTCATGATTCCAATACCAGAAAAGCTCAGCGAAGACAAGACAAGGATGATGGACTCCACAGTTACACCCATCACACAAAATCAGAGCCACATGGTGGAAGTGTAAGCTCACTACATTTCAAACAAACTAGAGTTAAGTAGTCAAACACAGTTTTATGACTGTAGTTGTAGATAGAGAGAGATAGGGTCATCATCAAAATCATGAATTTCTGAGAAAGATTGTGTGTTTACAGATAGTACCTCTGCTTCTTGGGCTGTTCAAAAAAGAAGTAACAAAGCAACCTAAAAATACAGTTGTGTCTGCAATCCATGAATTGAGAAAAATCAGAAGCTCTCAAGAGAGCAACAGCAACCAATTGTCTCAGTGGCAGCTGCCTCATTCTGCATTCAAGAATTCCAAGATTCCTCCTTGGAAATCTTTCCCCAAGAGCCCAGCAAACACAAAATGCATTCCACAGCATGTGGGATCATCATCATCAAAACTACTCCCTTCTTCTGCTTCTTCTTCTTCTTCTAAGTCTGGCCTCAACATTGGAATTCCACAAGAAGGAAATGTAATGTCGTCAGCACCTGAAATGGAATCAAAGTTCCAATCTGCACTTGACAGTAAAAAGAAGCTTGGAACCTTGATTCCACATCAAGTGCACATGAAGAAGAAGAAGAAGAAGCTCTTGCAACCAGAGAATCGCTCAAAGACCCAGGAATTGAGACCTTGGAAACCCAATCCATATCAGAAGCAGAAGAAGGAGAAGGAGAAGCTGAAGCTTTCTGTTACACCTAAGAAGCCTTCTGTTGATAAGAGCAACAAGAATTCCTCAACTCCAGGTCAAGTTCAAAATTCTTCCAATCTTGAGGCTAAAGGATTGCAGGTTTACATCTGAACCTCACCTTTTCTCAATTGTGTGTGAACCCCCCATGGAGATGACCCAGCCAAAGGTGAGTTTCAAAAACATTACCCATTTTTCTCTCTAATCAAGCAGCTTCAATTTGAGGTTTCTGCATGGGAGTTTCTTCAAGGGTTGTTTTGCTTTGCTTTTCTTTTTCCTCAGTAAACAACTGGAGTTTTTTGGGTGACAGATTTTTTGTTCATGGCAAGATGCTTTCAGTAACATCAGTCTTTGCACTGGTTAACTGTGCAGGAAGAGGATTATGAGAGGCATGCAATGGAGCAGGAAAATGAAGAGGTGAACATAATTTTTTCATTTCTATATTTTGTCTCCAAAAAGGAATGCAAATCACAAGCTGATCAGAGATACAACAGTCTTGTTAAGACTCAAGTGAAATGCCATAAATTGGTGTGTTGACAAGTTGTGCAGGCACACAAATTTGTGGAGATTGCTGAAGTTGCAGCAATGGATGTGGGAGAAGAAGCACCAGCAATTGCCATTCCTGAGAAACAGAAGTGGCTGAAAGAGCATCCTTATGTGCCGATCCCAACTTTGTAATTCTCTCGCTTGCACACAACAGGATATAGCAAAAGCTAGTCAATGTCACAGGTTTTCCATTGCAGTTTCTAACTTTTTGCTTTGCCCATTTTTCCATTCAAATCTCTCAACATATCTTGCATGAAATTTTGATTGAGTGAATCTCTTATTGTTCTTGCATTGTACTATACCTTGCATGATCCTTCATTTCGAAGAGCCTTGATGTTGATCATCAATTTCTGTTGCTATTTTTCCAGGCCTCATGTGGTGGCAAAGTACCCTCATCCACCTAGTGCTTTCAAGGCCACTTTCAATGAGATTGCGGATGTTTGTTTCCTGCCCTATATGGCTACTGTGCTCCCATATTTACTCCCCTTCTTTTTTTCCACCCTTGTATTCAAAGCTAGTCTCACCTTGGATCAACACCCACTGCAGTCATAGAAACTGTCAGAGATACTGGTCAATAGTTGAAGAGACTTGGGTTGATATGGTGCATGCAGCAATTTGATGAGCAACTTCATCAGGAACTCAAGAAATTTGGAATCACACCCACTGCAAGCGGCATCAGGTAAGCTTCAAGTCTTACATTTTTGAGTCCTTTTCAGTCTTCCATTTGAATCTGGTGCTTCTACATTACATAGTTTCTTCTCTGTTGGAATTTTTCCTTGGCTTTTTCCTCTGTGTCAGGTTTGTCAGATTTCTGAAAGTCAAGTCTTTGCAGAGTTCTGGACCCTTTCTTTGATTGATCATTTCTTGTTTGATGGATGTTTTTGTTCAATTTGTCCAGTGATACTGCATACACCTCTGTCTCTATGGCTCTGGAAAAGCAGAGATCACAGCGCATGGCTCAAGTTCATGGGAGTGAACGCCGTCTTATGGAGTATGAGAGGGGTGCCATTCTCTGGCACACCCAGGTTTGAGTTTCTCCAGATCGATCACATTTCTCCCTCTACAACAGGATTTGACTACCGTCTTTGCTTTCCTTACTTTCTATTGTTTGGGTGCATACGACTCCAAATGCATGAGCCTTGAAATGAAAAGTTGCCTGCCACTTATGTCTGTTTTGTGATTCTTTTGGTGCATGATCACCAGAAAGATGAGGATTTATTTTTGTTCGTTTATTGAGCATTTCAGCGAGCTGTGCATGACCGTGATTTGGAGATTATCGAAGCTCATTTTGATATTGCTACAGAATGTTCTTCTGGACATCAGACTGGTGACAGTGACGGCAATGAGGTAGATCTATACAAACTTCCCTGACATTTTTTTTCCCTCCAACTATTCTACAACATGTGAACATTTTCTTATGAGCATTTCTGGGTGAAACCACTTTGCAATTGCACAGGTTGTTGATTGCTTGCCTTGATAATAGTCTGGAATTGAAGGATTCCAACTACAAGAAGTTATGCTTGTTTTGAAGTGTTTGAAAATCATCCCATTCAATCTTTACTCTGCAAAATTTATGTTGCATATGAGAAATCTTACTACTCTTACATGGTGGGTGGTATGCAAATATTCAACACAGTTTTGTGATCTTTCTGCTTGTCTCTAATTACAGTCTGAGCAGAGCAATTACAGCTCAAGTAGGAGTCATCAGTCAGAGAGTAGCAAGGGCTCTGATGGCTCAAGGGAGGCAGAGGAGGAGAAGGAGAGGGACAAGAAGAGCTCTAAAGCCAAGAACTCTGGATATGATGAAAACGATCATGTAAGTGGCGGAAGTAGTAGTGGCCACAGCAATGAACAAAGCAATGTTGGAGGAGGTAGTAGCTCTAGTGAAAAGGAAACAAAAAATTCCAGTAAGACTCAAGCAACCCAAAATGCAAAGTCTCCTCCTGATCGACGAGTACAGTATGTCTCAAATGCTTTCTCTTCGAAGTCAATGCAGAAGAGAGGAGGAGGAAAAGGGGAGACTCATCTGCCGCCTTCACGAGGTGAGTTGATCATCATGCCTCCAAAGAATGCAATTGAAGAAAACTTGATGCAGAAAATGACAGCAACCACCGTGCAGACTGTAGAAGAAGAAGAAGAAGCTGAGGATGTGGAGGAGGAATTGGGATTAGGGAATTGGGATAGTGAGGACGATGAGCATGATGCATCATCGTCCCTCGTAAGATCATCACAGAGGTAAAAGATATGCATTATTTTCTCTTGAATTATGAACCTTGAGTTTTGGTTGAAAATTGTGTAATTACACTCCCAGTTTGTTCCTTTTGTTAGTGTCCAACAACCAACTGGTTCATGTAGTTGTTGTGCTGTATAATTTGATCTTTGTTGCACAGTGCAAGTTATGCTTTCTCAAGTTCTGCAAAGGAGACTATCATTTGATATTTCCACTTTCATTCAGAAATGCTTGCTAATCTGCAACAATTTTTCAAATTGCAGGAAGATTGTCAATGGCCACCCAGAAGCTGTTTCTGTGTCAAGTGCATTGAAGGGGAAAGGCAAGAATGACACTCATCAATGATGTACATACTTTTTTGGAAGTGCATCTCAAGTCACAGCAAGACACTACATAATATGCTTACCATTTGCATCATATGATTGGATATGTGTTGATGTTTGAGGATGAGATTTTTGTTTACACATTGATTGTCACAACAACAAGCGGTGGTTTTGTGACATGGTTCCTCATGACATTTTGATTGTGTATATGTCACTTATATTTTGTCTCTTTTCTGTGGCAAAGATGGCCCTGCTGCCCATGAGTGTAGTAGTAGTAGTCCTCTTCAGAGAAAGACGTCTCCAACAAGAAAATCAATCTCTCCTCTGAAAGCACATGTTCACTCAATGAGCTCAACAACCTGGTCACCACCAAGAACACAACCAAAAGCAAGCCCTCCAATGTCCAGCCTACCACAAAAATCTAACCCTGAATATCCTTTGCCACTTTTTTTTTGGAGTGTTGGTTTCTAGTTCTTGTTGCATGCTATGCCTTCTTCTTTCATGGATGTTTGGAAGGGGCAAAAAATCTGTTGAAGTTTGCATAGTTGTTTCTTCTTCTGATGATGTTAGAAATTCTATTACACATAATTGTGCAGGCATATAACCATCCACAGAAAATATGGAACTTTTGTCAAGCTCTTCGGTAGTCTCTTGATGTGAGTTGTGAAATGTGTGACCTTGACATCTAAGTACCAGGGTGAGGAGCAAAGGGAATGCAGTGGACATTGACAGTAATGGGAGTGAAGAAAGGAAAATATTGAATGAGTTGACATCAGAGATTGACGAGATCATCAGCTCATGAGACCATCTCTCTACATTGTGAGGTAAAGTGCACATTTCCTGTACTGTTTTATTCACATTTTGCATAAAGCATACATATCTGAGTATGCCCATTCAGAAAGACTTGATCAATCTCTCAACATGGAGCTCAAGCTCTCTGCTTGATAGTTGTTAACTGAGTTTGATAGTATTTTTGATCTGGAAAAAGCTGGTTCTTGTTCAATGTGCTTCATAAAGGTCTTGCCTGATCGGTCAAAGTCACAAAATCTACCTCTGGACTGACAGTGCCTTTACCCCTACAGTAAACCCAGAAGCTTAGAAACCCATGTAAGCAGTTGCAACAAGAAAAGGGAAAGAGAAAGATCTGGAATCACTAGATTATTGTATACATGGTGGGTGGATAGTCCTTCCATGGTTTATATGATGATACTGCAGGTCTAGTGTTGTGAGCTTGTGAGTTGCAAGGGGATTTCCAGATACCATGTAAAAATGCAAAGTTGGAGCCAACATTTGTGTGTGAGTGGTAACAAAATGTTTGATAGGAATTGAAGCACTGTTTTTTTTTTCTTTTTTTGAAATTAAAAATTTCACAATAACATACTGCAACAGATTACACCAAAGACATGGAGTGGTGTGAGCTCTTACGAACATTGGATAACATCAAGTTGCAGTATATGTGAATCTGTGCATATGCATGTTGAACAGAGATGTATACATGAGCTTGCTCACTTGTTTGTGCATGTGCTAATAAGTCATTTTGTATCTGTTTCTCAAAATGCTTTTCAAGCCTTGCACTTTCAGGTTTTGCACCTGAATTTAGGTGGGCATGTAACAGGAGAGTTTATGTCAACCAATTTTACACTATTAGAAACAATTCCTTTACTGTGGGTGGTTCTTCTGCATGATAGGCTATACTGTAATAAGCTAGATGAAATAACTTTCGTACATTAAGTCCTTGTCATCAAGCTGATCTTCAGAGTCAGCTGCAAAAACGGGCAGATATTCTGAAGTGGGTGTCACTGCTTCCACTAGCACTGGAGATGGTGCATAGGTTTCAGCTTCTGTTGTGGATGGGGAGGGACTGGGAGCTGGGATGATCATGGATCCTGGCTGGATATCAGGTGAACCCACTGGAGCTCCAGGCTGCAAATTGTTTGCATGTGATCTGCTCCATTGCCCTGAAGGAGTACGTGCTGGAGCTGCAGTTGGTGATCCAGCTATATTGATGGGTTGTGAATTGCCTGCTTGATCATATGTAGGTGCATCTGTAGGAGCTGGAGATGGTTGTGGTGCACTGACACCAATCACCCCACCAAAACCCTCACCAGATTCACCTCGGAAACTATTGGGTGATATAACTCCACCATTTCTCAATGATGAAAGGTGTAAACTTGACATGTATTGAGCATGTTCTTTGGCCAGCTTGATGGGATCAACCATTGAGCGGCGGGAAATCATCCTTGGACTCTTACACAGTTGCGGTAGATACAGTCCTGCCAAAAGAAACAAAAGAAAGCCACACAAAAGAAAGTGTCTACATAGCAATTCAGAAATTGTGTGGGGCAGGGATATAGAGCTTTTCTGAACTTGCTCTTTGCAAATTTTGTTGTATAAACATGGTCCTATTGTAGCTCTCAATTCTGCTGCAACATTACTCTTACTTTGATTAGCAACAGGAAACTGTAGCTCTCTGCCTTTTTACCTTCGCCAGCTGCAAGGTTGATATAGAGGTCAATGATGTTGGGGCAGTTATTCACACACTCAGGAGAACACAACATGGCTGTGGATTGGGAGTCAAGAAGAAGATCTGTGGACAGACCAAATGATATCCGCTCGAGTCCACACGATCTCACACACTCATCAGATTCAATCCACTCTTCCTGATTCTCTGCCAAGATTATGGATGACTGCAAAAGTTACACACACCTGCTTAGCTTAGCCTTGAAACTTTCACAAAATTGAAAGATTGTTAGGGTATAAAAATTATGGATTGTAGAGAAGGATACAAGTGGTATAAGAAACCTGGGCACATATTAGTCAATTTAACACTTGTGTCAGTCATTTAGCACAACTTGTCATGATTATCGTAAGTTTCAAATGACACCGCATAGTCATTTAGCACAACTTGCCATGATTCCCACGACTTTCAAAAATGACACCACATAGGAATATCCTTTTCTTTTTGGCAATTTTCATTGGCATCTGAGATCCTTTTTGGTTTCCTATGACTATGAATGTATGAATATGCATGCCCACCTGACAAATCCAATGAGAAACAGTGAAAGGTGATGATGGAGCAGAAGGCAACAGGATTTGGAAATTAAATATGTGGTACTTGCTAATTTGTCACAGTGATGATATAAACTTGTGGCAGACTATGTACCTGACATTCAATATGAGTGACATTGTCATTGCCTTTGTACTTTTCCAGGACACAGCGTGCACCTGATGATGACACTGAAAATGCACATTCTTCCATTAACAGATCCTCACACTCCAACTTTCCTGTAGCACAATTGCAAAACATTTCAAGCTGCTGGCCTATGAATTTTTTTGATGAGGATTGTTGAATTTTGTTATGAATTCATAAGAACTAAATACTGAACTTTTTTGAGCTTGTTCTATCAAGAAATTGTGTTGTCTTGGCACTGTATAGGTAATGCCACCAACTAAAGTTCTGCATTAAAGAAATGGTAAGTTGAAATTATGTCTCGTTTGTTTGGAAAATGAGAGAGAGAGTCTTCCAAATGCTGAAGTGAAAATCCTGCAAGTCTGAAAATTATTTGGGCGAACAATATCTGAATTCATGGAAGAAACCTAATACGATTGGTGGCACATCAATACACAGAACAACAACTAAATGACTGACAGATATCTGATGATCCAAAATATTGTCAAGAAAACACATGTTCTAGAATCGATTTGAATTCCAGAATTTAGTACTTTGTGAACAACAAATTGCACCTTGGAAGTAGAAAGATTGTGTCCAATTTGAATGGGCCTAAGCATAATTCAAAGAAAAATACTGTTGAGATTAGATTGCCACTTGGGAGAATCTGTTGCTCAAAAAAATTAATGGAAATTTTATATATATATATAGCATGTAGAGGAGGAACTGACCAAGAGTGCAGAATACGAAGCTTGATAATAACACTGTAAGCAATATTGGGAGCAGAAATTTTGTTCCACATATACAGGCCATTTCTCTGGAATTACACTCTGCCAAATCTGGAAGTAAGTCTCTGTTTGACTGCAAATTTTCATCTTCACACTTCAACACCAATTGAACATCAGATCATGAAAAAAAGTTCGAAAGAAAAATCAAGTATAAGATACTCAAACACAAAATTTGTTGCTTGATTTGTCTCACTTTCTTTCTCCTAGATGAAAATACACACTAAAAAAAACGTGCATATGACATTCTTATTATGGTCCATAGAAAATTCAATGGAGGTGATCATCACCGCCACCAACAATGGTTTTGGTGAAATTTCCAAATCTCATGGAAATTCTTCTAACATTTCCACTGTTGAATTGCATCTCAATTTCATGCAATTCTTCCAACATTTACATTGTCAAATTGCATCCCATTTCATGCAAATTCTCCTAACATTTATGTTGTTGAATTCGTAATCCCATTTCAATTCATTCTTCTAACAAAAAGGAAAAAGGTTACTACTTGATCTCATCTGTCATTCTCAAACCACAAAAGAAGATGATGATCAAAACACAATTTTAGATTTCTTAAGAACCAACACAACCCTATTTAGAGATGCTATGACAAAGCATTGACAAATTTTGTGTTTTTAACTGTGTTGTAGATCATGACAAAAAGGCACAGAAGAAGAAAGTGATTGTGATCTTGAACCCACAAAATGGCAGTTTCACAAAGAAAGGATTGAATAATACACACACAAACAATCTGTTATACCTATATCCTTGGTGTTTCGATTTGAAGCACTGGAAAACAAATGGTTGTTGCAAAACCAAGTTTTGCAAGATCTACATCAACTTCAATGGAACCAAGTTGCGGTTCAGTCTCCGTCAATTTCAATGCAACCAAAGGTGCTAAGTCAAATCTACATCAATTCAATGCAACCAATTTGTGGATTTGATCTCCATCGAATTTGAATGCAACCCAGTTGCAGATTTAATCTACCTGAATTTCCATGCAAGCAAGCTTACAGATCTGCATCAATTCCGACTGCAGATTTGAGAATCTATATAGTAAAAATAGTCATGTGTGTCTATGCTGCTCAGACCTACCTACAAACCTACCATGTACTTACATACTCCCCTACAAACCTCCTTGAAACCTCCTGGAAAAAAAAATGATGAACAGTTAGTTATTTTCCTTCCAACTTCTTTCTCCTTTGCAACAGGTGAACAATTTTTCTGTTTCCTTTTCTCTCCAAGCTCTCTCTGTTGCAATGGATAATTTTCTTTTCTTTTCTTTCTTGCCTCCAACTTCTATCTCTTTTAGAATGGGCAGACTGCCTTTTTTCCTCCCATGTTTTCTTTTCCACCTGCCCAGCTGTTTGACCTCCTGCCTCAATTGTCATACTCCCATTAAAGACCTACTACTCAAATATAGTGGAGGAATACAACCATAGTGCACAGGAAAAAATTCCATTGCAATCCAAATATAGCACAGTACTACTACACAAGAGTAAGGTCCTTGAGGTTGGGTTCACATGCTTGACTAAATCTTTCTACAGAAAATTTCATTGTGAGGGTCAAGAGTTCTGGCATTGCTGAATACATTACAAGGAGCTTTCTTATGGTCTTGGATTGTGCTAGCACTTGTGCAAGCCATGTGCCTGCAGCAAACTATACAGTGGCCACATCACACATTTCTCATATTGACAAAATACAAAAGCTGCCTTCAAGCATTAAAGAGAAGATGTAAGGTGCATCCAGCTTTCACTGCAGAGCAGCCTACATCTTGAGCCATTTCGGTTTTGGTTTTCCAGTTGGTTTCAGAGGTCGTTTAGGGACATCAGATGTATCATCTGGGGCTTGTTCTCTCTCCTTCCATTCTTCCTGTACAGACTTTCCTGTACTAGAGGATGGTGCCAAAAGATGGAGATCCCGCAACACCTGAATTTCAGGTCGCAGATATGGTCCACTTCCAAAGTCCTCAGCCCCTGCACACAAAAACTCACACCACAAATATTCATTCAAACTGATAATATACACCTTCTCTCTCAACTCATCACCTGTCTGATCATCTCTTCCCACCTAAATCTTGACTCTTACACCCATTTCTCTTACTCATGGCACAAAAAAACCAACGGGTAGACTTGATTTTGAAGTCATGTATTCACAACTCCCAATACCCTCCAGCATAGTTAGTGACCCATAGACCATCCTGGACACCTATCATTTTCTAACCCATAGTATTTTGCACCACCTCCACTAGCAACAAAACTTGGAACTCCAGAACCCATAGTCTTTGCAGCTGGAACTTCACATCATACCAGATCCCAAAATACAACCTAAATTTTTTTGTATTGTGAGCTGTTGACTGACCCAAGTTAAGGTGCATGAAAGAAATAAAAGTGAAAATTTGTACATGAAGATTGGGTTTGGTTGTATGAACCTTTGGATTTTTCATAAGCAAAGTAGATTAAAGCACCAGGAGAAAACCCAGCATCAATCATACTTTGCTGTAGATCCTTGATTCGCTGTTTGGGTGGAACTGTATCTGCACCATCCACATGTCACCCATGCAATGTCATACTATGTTTGGGATGATCTCAGTAGACTCAGCTGCATAAAGATTCCTAATCCTGAAAGATAAGGAAATAGACAAGATGGGAGGGAGGGGTGGGTGGGGGAATGAGAAAGAGAAGAAAGTTAGAGCATTAGAAAGAAGCATTACATAGATAAAATGGCAAGTCCGGCCGTACAAGCACTCTCTGCAAGAGCTCAATGAGTGATGACAAAGAATCAGCTGAGCGGAAAGTTGCTTCCAAAACAAAGTTGTCAGGGAACTGGACACGTATGATGGCCTGCAGAACACAAAGCTCAAATCAGATGCTACTAACTATGAGGAACATTTCATCAACACCATCAAACCTCCTCCAACAAAAAGAAACCAGAGATTACATGCATGTTCAAAACAGCAAAAAAAGTTCCGTACTTAGGTGGAAGGTTTCATGATTCAGAAGATTCAGTCTAACCTTTGTCATGTGTGCCCTCCTTGCTGCCTGCTCCTGTTCCCGAATCTTTTTAGTCTTTAGATATATTTCTACAGCCAGATCATGAAGTGAAGAAATGAGGACACACATTGCAGCTGAGCAATGCAGAATCATGAATCAAGCAATGGACCAACAGACAGAAATGAAGGGAGAGAAAGAGAGCATTGACAAACAGAATATACCTTCTTTTCTGCTAGCCATAATTCGTGCATAATCCTCAGCAGTGAAGTCATAAAAATCTTCAGGCTCCTCTTCTGCACAAGAGAAATGCTGCTGTCAGAATTGGCATCTTAGTTCAGAGTTGACAATGTCTAAAGTTCAATGCACTGGGTGTATGATTTACATCAAGCAGGGTTTCCAATTTCCAATTGAAACGAGGATAGCAAACTCTTGGTGAAGAACAGGTTTTCCATACAAACCCCACTTGTTCATTCCTCCATTTACAACATATATAGTACTCCTATTGTCCCTTTCAAAACATACAATCGGCCAACAGCCATGCATTGAGTTCATTCAATGGCATCCACAATTAGCTAGAAGCATGTTTATCTGTTGAACTTGGACCAGAATAACATTGAATCTGTCCTGTTTGGTAACAGGGCAGTGCACCCTAGCACACCAGTGATGGAGAGAAAGCTCTTAGCCACATAGGCCAGTCTCCTTGGACTAAATCCAATAGATCTCACCTTGAGCAGCTCTTGGCTTTCCAACAGTGGATGTATCCTCAGAGTCAAGGGCTGCAGGACTGACAAAAACCCGCACCTCTCGGCCCAGATCCCTCGCTACTGATGCAATCAGATCCTGCAAGTCCATATCCTATCGATCATCAGTCCATGAAGGAATGAGATGGATCTTTTAAGGGTCATGAAACAATGCCTTGGTACGCATTCCACAGGCAGGAGGGGGGGGGGGGCTTCATTCAATATAAGCAACTCAGTTTGTCTCAAGCCATTCCCACAACATAGGAAAGCTTCAAGAAGGGAATAGAGGTTATCACCAAAGTGGTTCCACTTTGACGTTGTTGTTTAAAGAGACTAAAGAAGACGCTGCATTTTTCAGCACCACATTATTCCACATCCAACTCTACCAACTTTGACACACACCATTAAATCCCAGTAAACAACTAGGAAGAACTGGATAAGCAGACTTTGAAAACCTAGATTTTTTCCAACTCACTGTAGCTACACCATCTTTGAGATTCTGATGAAGAAAACTCAAGATTTCTACAAGATTAACAAGGATCTGATACCAGTGCCTGCAGCTGCTCAGAGCCTGTTCGTACAACAAGGGACTTCCCATTCATCTTTCTGAGTACAAAGTGAGGAGGAAACTTTTCGTCCCCCCATGAAGCACTTCCCTACACAAATGCCAAAAAAGCCACAAAACAAGGTCTTTTACTACAATAGCTAAAGACAAGTACCCTGCACTCCTCTCTAGTCCCCCCTAGACCAATTTCAATGTCCCAGGGGAGTGAGATTCTGAAAGCCTTTTATCTCTCTCAATCAATCAAGCAAGAAATTCTATGGTACATTCAGAAAACTGAATCCTCAACATGGCTTGTGGCCACAGTCTTTCTGAGGAAATGTATGAATCCATCCAGAAGAAATGGACACAACACTCAGATTTCCAAGTTGTGGCAAACTTCAATGCCAAGTGACACAAAGTTTGGTCTGCCGGGACAGACCATATCATTTTGGTCACACTCTGCAGTTTGTAGGACGGCGTGCAGGTTTATAAGACCATGTGCTCATTCACAGGCTCTTTGTGGAAAAAAAGAGAGGATTCAAACTGAAAGAAAACCCATTGTGCAGATTGAAGATGGAAACAGAATACATGAGAGGAGGGTAAGAAGAAACGTACCGATGCATGAGCTGGATCCATTCTCGATTCTTCCATCGCTCTCCTGTTCACAACCCTAAGATCTGATCTGAAAACTTACTCTCTTCAAAACCCTAAGAGCTGATCTGACAACTTACTTTCCAGACAAACTTCTAGCAATTGCACAGAGAGTGTACTCAACAACGGAGGAGCTTAGAGGTTTTCCCTTCTGCAGGTACCAGCACCAAAACGAGGCTCAGAAACTCGTGCAAATTGCTAACAAACTCCCGTCCAAACCCTAAATCAAGACGAGAAACCCACCCAAAAAAAAAGGAACAAAACGAGCGAATAGATGGCACAGAGAGGGGGATATAATGGAGAATTTTTTTCCCCTTCCTCACCAAAGAAAGAAAGCAGCAAACGAAGATCAACACCAAAACAGATGAATGAAACTTCCGCAGCAACTACTCACTCGCCCCAGCTCAGAACCTTCAAGAACTTTCTGGAAAAAAGCACGATTCTTCCTGGGTAACAAACACCCAAAACGGAAATTTGTCACTAAAGATCTCCCGAGTTGTTAACAATGCGATTGCACGACTCCAATCAACCTCGAAAGATCATTGCACATTTCCTCTTCTCTTCTCTTCCCTCGCTCTCTGGCGAGACGACCTCTAACTGTCGCGTCTCGTGATCAAGCAAGAGAGATGGACAAAACCCTAACGATAAAATCGAACTTTCGTCTACACACTAGCGTCCGTCGAGACCAAACCGTCCGTCTAGCCATGATCGTCCGTGAAAGTCGGACGACCCGATTATGTACACCTGTATATTCTGATATCCCTGTTCAGACTTGTGGCGCTGTCTGGTGGGACAATATCTCAAAACATGCTTCTGATTCATTCACATTGGTAGAGTTGTCCACTGGCTTCTTGGCATGTCCACTGGACATATGGCTGTTTCAGTGTTTTCTATGGAGATTTTCATATATTGACTAAGTGGCTATTGTGATTGTCAAGTGGCTATTCATGGCTATTGTGATTGTCAAATGGCTATTCATGGCTTAAATGCACCTATTGAAGCAACTTCAAGTTGCTACCATGCTCGAAGATCACGTGGGTATAAAACTCAAAGAATTGTGTTGAGTAACATTTGGCTATACCACTTGCATTGCAACAACTTCAACTAATAATAATATTCCAACTAATATTTCAACTATTCACACAAGTTGATTGTAATATGAACAACCAAGTAGCTCCACGGCGATACAACCTCAAGACAATTTCAAAAATAACTATCTCATTTTCAAGCTTAACTATTTCATTTCGTTCTTTTAACTACTTCCTTTTCCTATTAACTTTCTTAATAATACTCTCCCACCTTTCCTAACAATTATCTCATTAACATGTGTCTTTTCATGTTAATGAAATGTAAATTAAATTAACTTTTACAGTGACATAAATAATGATGAATTATTGAAAACCATATGAAAACATTATTATTATTATAATAACGATCATCATTGGTAGTGCGCAACAATGCGGAGCTCAAATATGTTTAATAGATAAAGACGAATGGAAATTTTATTTTATTTTATTTTTTTCAAATTTTTTTCAACATTATAATCATGAAAATATTTTGAATACATGTTGCACCAATTTGCATCCCATTTTTCTTCAATTATATTTGAATTTGATTTCATAATTTCAATTCAATTCAAGTTGCATGTAATGTCATTCAATGTTTTCATTTGAAGGGAATTTAATTTCCACAAAATCAATTGATTATCCTAAATAGTGTGCAATAACACAAAGCCCAAGTCGAGATAAGTGTTCCCCCACACCACCCATGAACATCAATTTTGAACATTACTTGACCATGACAACATTTAAATATCAACACCTAGGCTAATCACTCTAACTAGCCAATTAAAAATAATCATTTACTAATAACACCCTTGTGGAAGAGTGCAATATTCAACAATGCCAACTTAATTTTCACACTATTGTATCTTTTTCCTCTTCCAATTTAATCATACAAGACACCACTAATAGCCCATGATTTGCCAATAAGGACACCATGTCTAATTGTTGATGAAATGTTCCATTCTACAACAAGGATTACATTTACATGACCAAGCTAGAGACAAAGGAACCAAATAACTTCTATGAAGTTGTGCAACATGTAGGTTGGAGGATCACCGTGCAACAAAAGTATATGATTCCATAATCAAAAACAAAATTTGAGAGCTAGTTAATTTGCCACAAATGGATTACCCATAATAGCAAATGGGGTTTTCAAAGTGAAAAATACAACAAATGGAAACTTGGACAAGTTCAAAATTCATCTCATTCCATGAGGGTTTGAATGAATGAAAGAAAGGAATCAACTTTGAAAAAACTTGTACTCCAATGGTAAAATGGCAATGATGAATAATGCATGTTAAAACCAATGCGGGCGGGTATTTTATTTTTTTTGGTAACAATTGGGTCTAAGTATTTGGAAATAAAAAAATCAAATAATCACTCAAGTCCAATTCTTTTATTTTTAAGAAATTCAAATAATCATTCAAGTCCAAGTCCTAAAAACCAAAAGAGAGGTAGTTATGAGGTGGGGGCAAGGGTTAAGGTATGTGATTAACCAAATATAAGGCCCATGTTTTAAATAGAATCCCATATGAGTACAAAAAGGTTATTTTATCCAGGTTTTTTACTCCTTTGAAAACACATGTTGGGTGTTTAACAATGTCCTACAAGGCCAAGTTTTTTCTAGGTCTTTAAGGCTTTGACAAACAATCTTAAATCTTTTAAGCTTAAAGTGCACAAGTTCTTTTTTCTTTGTAAACCTAAAGGTAGCACAATCTAGGTATGAAAAGGTTATTTTTTTGAATTTTGATTCAGGTTTTTTAAAGACACCTTACACTATTATTCTCCTCGTGTTGGGTTCGATTATGGATATTTAAAATTTTTAAATCATTGGTTATGAGGCGAAGGAGGGAGTTAACTTTCAAAAAAAATTAGGTAAAAGGGGGTCTTGGTTTTTGAAAAAGTGTGTGTGTATATATATATATATATACATACCCAATTTGATACCCAGTTAATATCTAGCACAACAAGAAATACTCGCCCCACATTGGTTAAAACTAGTTTCTTAATGAAATTTTGCATATCTCTACATGGTTCAACCCCAAGGTTTAAGGTGAAAGGACAAGAAAATTGTGTTTGCAAGTTATAGAAAGCATTTTATGCTTGAGGCAACCAAATCAAGCATGGCACTCACAAATCAATTTTTTTTTCAAGAACAAAATATGGTTAGAAGTGAATTCAATCAAAACTTATATAGTTTGATAGAGGGAAGAAAAGTATGTGATGATCATTGTTTATGTTGATGATTTATTGGTGACATGTGACTGTTCAACTATTAAACAATGCATTAACTTTTTATGAAATTGATTAGTAAGATTGATTGATCACATATAAAGAGGTGTGATGGTTCACCTAAACACTACATAAAGATTTTGTTGTATCAGGACATTAGATGAAAAGCAATAAAAAAAAAAGATTTCTTATCCTTCTTTTTTTGTACCTATTTTATTTCTTTACTTTATATTTTCAACATGGTATCAAAGTAATATATTTTTTATTCACGCGTTATAATTTTATTAATGTTTTGTTTAGTGATATGACATTCCAATCAAACATATAAGAAGAGTTGAAGGGTGAAAAAGATATAATATTACTTGTTATACATTAATCAGCCTTCACCAATTTGTGGATAATTTGACATATTTTTTGTGCAAATTATCAATCCATTGTGATATCTTCCGTTGCTAACCAAAATATGAAATTTTATTTTATTAAAAGGCTCAAAAATACAAATTATCAAACTTAAAGCACCATGATTGAAATGTTCGTCATAAGGAATGATTTATTTTTTGTAATGAATAGGATTGATCCCACTCCTGGAACCATAGATCTTATTGCATTTTGAACTTGGACTTTGTGTAATGACAAAGCCCGCTCAGATATATTCTTACATTGTGGAAATGTTCAATTTCATTTGGTTCAATCCTATAAAACCTCAAGCGAGGTATGGACCAAATTGAAACAAACTTATGAACACATAAATTGTGTTTCCCAACTTTTTATTTAGCGAAAGTTGATGACCATCAAACTTCTAAAAGGCCACCCAATAACCAATTTTTTTATTCCATCACACATTTTGTACCCTCAAATTTTTCACACTGCAAGGTGAGCATGTCAAATGGACTTTTTATACACAATAGGCATTGCATTTGATGCCATTTTTGTTAATCACAATGATATCAATCCTTCTTGTTTTATTTTTGGTACACATGCCAATACACATGAAACTTTTCAATGGCACCATAGATTGGCCCATTTCAATATTATTTTTATGAAAATAATTCAAATTAAAGCATTTTTTTTATGCCCATTGACGCGCTCCCAAGTTCTTTGATAGACTCAAAGGTGAGTCTAAGGTGAATGCAGCGGAAAGATAAAGAGTTGGGGTGCGCTCCTTGGCTCGTAACACTTCGGGGGTAGAGGGGCATGTTGGAGCTCCAAGATGGGGACTAAGATGAATGACAAGCGGGTCAATTATTCATACAAACTTGCACAAACCAAACAACAAGTTGGTTAGTGCATAGTTAGAACACTTTTGGTGCATGAATGAACCACGGGCAAACATAGATTCACAAGACTCACCATGGCCTGGACTTGGGGGAAGCCACCAGTTTCCCCCTTATAATATTTTGTGCCTAGCCATGGGGCCAGCACCCAAATGTCATTTTGTTCCGAGACTCCCAAGTTGGAGTCTCAAAATTCCCTAAATTGGGACTCCCATAACTTTGGGGGCCCATAACTTTGTGTGCAAACCTCTGATTGAAGTGAGGAAGTACAGTTGTATCCCTCGTCAAGATGTTTCCAATGATATGTGGCACGCCACCGCACGCAAGGAAATTAAATCGATTCCCAACTTTTAATGGTCAGGAGTCAAATTGACAATTTGACTTCCGAACCTTCTTCTAGCCATAACTTATGTTTTAAATGCCCAAATGGGTCATGTGAACCCATTTTAGACATTTAAATTCTAAGAGCTTTCCAATGATATAAGGAATTTTTTGTGAAGGTTGTATTATAGGCAAACACCACAAGGAATTTTTTTCACCCATTTCACATGAAACACCATCAAATGCCATCCTTGATCTTATGCATTTTGATATTTATGGACTCATGTAAATTTTCTTTCTTGGGGGTACCAAATATTTTATTGATGACTATTTTTTATACACATATGTTTATCATTTAAAACAAAAATTTGAGGCCTTTGTTATGTTCTTAACATGCAAGGCTCTCATGAAAAAACATAATGATTTTCATCAAAGTGTTATGCACCAACAACATCAAGGAATACTACTCTTTTATTTTTAAAACATTTTGTATTACTCAAGGCATATTACACCAATTTACAATACCATACACCCTTGAATAGATTAATGGTATTGTTGAATGTAAAAATCAAACCCTTGTCAAAACAACATGTAACATGATTTACATCGCACAATTACCAAAATCTTTTTGGGCATAAGTTATTTCCACATCATGTTATATTCAAAAACACATTCTTATCTCTATTGTAAAAAATACCACCCCTTACAAACTTTTGAAACATCATAAACTAACACTCACATATTTCCGTGTTTTTGGTTGTCCTTGCTATGCTCAAATTCCTCCCGAAACTTGACAAAAATGGGACAATCATTTTTTAAAATTTGTTTTCATTGGGTATGGTGACCAAATGGGAATTAAAGGCTACAAATTATATGATTAACAAGCCCATGTTGCCCTTTTCAATTGAAATGTAATATTTAATGAAGACTTTATTTTCCTTATCTAAAAACCTCCATACATCAATGTTCCCAACCATTATACCAATCGCATCAAAGAATTAGTTTATGTGGATGACCCATAGGAACCCCCACCAATGCTTATAGTAATTGACCTACACCTTCTTGTGATCCCATGAAGTTCCGGTAAAACTAGCCCCCCCGATCATACATGATGCTCCCTCACCCAATGTTGCTTTTATCCGTCCTACTCCAAGTTTGATTCCTAACACCCCCAATCAAACACTAGAAAGTTCAAAAAAACAAAAAGGCACCTACCAAATGTCCCTACCATTCCTTTGACTCATGAAGAGTTTGTACTTGATCTACGAATGGCCAACTACTTCAACACTTCCACAATAATTTTGTGCATTTTTTATCTTCCCAAGCCGATGATACAATTTTCGTTTAAAAAACTCTTTCAAGCCTGGATGTTTCTCAATGGCAAACAATCATTGACTAAGAATATGATTCTGATGCACCCCCAAGCTCCTTAATGGACTCAAATGTGAATCCAAACTGAAAACAATGGAAGAACAAAGAGTCGAAACACATTCCTTGGCTCATAGCACTTTGGGGGGTAGAGAGGTGTGCTGGAGGTCTAGGATGGGACTAGGAAGAGTGATGAGCATCAACTATTCACACGGGCTTGCACAAAACCAACACAATGCGGTTAGTGCATAATTGGAACATTTTTGGTGCTAGGACAAACCACAAGCAACTCGGACTCACGAGACTCACCATGGCTCGAACTTGGGGGAAGCCACCATCTTCCCCCTTATATTATATTATGTGCCTTTCCATGAGGCCCACATCCAAATGGTTTTTTGTCTTGGGATTCCCAAACGGGAATCCCAAAATTACCAAAGTTGAAACTCCCGCGACTTTGGGGCCCCGTACCTTTGTGTGTAAACCTTTGATTGAAATGAGGTCTAAAACAAAGTTGTAGCCCTCGTTGAGAGCTCTCTAATGGTATGTCGCATGCCACCTGCAAGCAAGGAAATTGGGTCAATTCCCGACTTTTAGTGGTCGGGAGTCAAATTGCCAATTTGACTCCCGACTTTTCTTTTGGCCATAACTTGTGTTTTAGATGTTGAAATGGGTCATGCGAGCCCATTTTAGACATCTACGTTTCAATAACTTTCCAATGGTATAAAAAACTCCTCAAGCCATTGGTTTTTGACCCTTGCAATTGCTCTTTGAACATTTGAGAGTCCACCAAGACTCCAACTCCCAAAATGGAAGCTCCTTTAGGAATGTGAGGGTTCATTCCCTCACACTTTCCTTCACTCCCAGGCTTTCTTCTTGGCCTGTAATCTTGTAAGCCCTTGCCTTGGTTGTGAGCCCAAGGCTAGGGTTGCGGCATTCCTTCACTCCCGGGCTTCCCTCTTGGCTAGCAACCTTGCAAGCCCTTGCTTTGGTCACAAGCCCAAGGCTAGGGTTGCGACAGATTCCCTCTTTGAAAATAACATTTGGGAGCTTTTTGATTTACCATCCAATTGAACAACCATATCTTGTAAATGGATTTTACATTAAAAAAATACCATGTGAATGGCTCCCTTGCCCGTTACAAAGCCCAACTCCTTGTTCATGGGTTTTCCCATAAACCCATCATCAATTATGATGATACTTTTTTTTCTTGTCATCAAAATTATTTCTTTGTGAGTTTTCATTGCTTTAGCTACCATCTACGATCTTGAAATCCATTAGATGGACATTAAAACTGTATTTTTACATGGTGTTTTAACTAAAGAAATTTATATGAACCAACCTCTTGGTTTTGAAAAAATTGGAACAAAACATTGAATATGTCAATTGTTACAAACAATATACGGTTTAAAACAATCTCCATGCATGTGGTATGAAGTTTCAATGCATATTTACTAAACGTTGGTTTTCTTAAAATAAAAAAAGGCCCCAATGTATACATTAAACGTTTTACCCACATGTCTTTTTGGCTTGTAATGGGTATTTGGTTCACTGTTTTAGGTATTGGCACAATGGCTTTCAAACTAAATGGTTTTAACTTCAATCAATCTGTAGTTGATAGCCAAGGTCGTGTAATTAACACTTGGGCTGAGATTATCAACCATGTTGACCTTGGTATGGAAGTTGTTATTTTGGGCACTTATGTCAATGATATTATCTTAGTCTCCAAAGACATTTTTTTTAAAACACCACAAAATTGGAATCGTCTCAAACTTTTAAAATGATTAATAATGGAAAACTTCATTATTGTCTTGGCATCCAAGTTTAATGAAATAAGCCAAACTATTTATATTAATAAAAAAATACATTTTAACAAAACTCCAACAATTTGGGGTAACGAATTGTAAACCAAGTTTAACACCCATGGCAAGTTGGTATGAAGTTGACTTCCAACATGTTTTCCCCATCTGATATTGTTATTCACAACATGGCATTGATCCTCTATGCTAGTCTCGTTGGTAGTCTTATTCATGCAACAACTTACAGTACCCACTTTGACATTGCTTTTGCCATCAACAACATTACTTAATTTTTGGCAACCCTTCCCCAACTCATTGGTCTATCATCAAGCTTATATTTTGCTACCTACAAGAAATCACCAAATATGGCATTCAATATGATGGACATCAATCCTCTGCACTTGGTTGCATCACTAGCTGGTGTGATTCCAATCGAGCAGGTGATGTGCAAACATGAACATCTACCTTTGGATATGTATTTACTTTTGGCACAGGAGCTATGTCGTGGAAGTCTCAAAAGCAACAATCAATGGTTTTATCTTCCATTGAGGCCGAATATATTGCCACTTCTAGCATTGCTAATGAATCAACTTGGTTACATCAACTTCTTGAAGATATTGGTTACTCGCAACTTTTCCTTGTGACAATATCTTGTGACAATCAATCTTGTATTACTTTATCTAAAGGTCCAAAGTTCCATGATCATTCCAAACATATTGAAATTCATTATCATTATTTGTGTGAACAAGTTGAGGTTAAATTATTGTTTCTAATTTACATTCCTACTAAGTCCATGTTTGCAAACATCTTGACCAAGGTTCTCTTTAAGCTTAAACATAATTACTACCCCCACATGCTTGAACTCACAACCCTTTCAATTGAAAGGGGGAAATACAAGAGTCATAGTTTCTTTTCAATCTCAATTTTCATTAAAGGGGAGTATTAGACAGTGCATTAACTTCTAATGAGATTGATTGGTAAAATTGATTAGTCACATCTGAAAAAGTGTGATGGTTCACATGAACACTACATACATATTCTCTTGTATCGGGACATCAAATGAAGAACCATAAAAAGAAAAGATTTCTTGTCCTCTTCTCTTTGTACCTATTTTCTCTCTTTACTTTATATTCTCAACATCAACTAAGTTAGCAACATTGAAAAACAACTCAAAAATTTGTTTGAGATGTTCAAATTGGTTTAACTTGTAAGGTTTTACATAAGAGTATAATTTATTTACTTACCATAGGTATCATGTTGGTATAGAAGTCTTACGCATAGATTATACTTGAAAGGTTTGGAATGGAAAGTAATTGTAAACCTACTATATACCCATGGAAGAAGGAACACATTTGTGTTTAGACAGGTGGCCAAAATTAGTTGACCATAATTACTACCAAAGTTTAGTTGGGAGCCTAATATTCTTGATGCACATTTAGGCTATAGTTGTCTTTTGCAATGAGTTGTGTGAAGACATACACGGCAACACCACAATACGTTCATTTAGATGTAGTTGTGAGGAGATTGCATTATGTGAAAGGGACAACATCATTTGGGATCCTTTTTTAGATCAATGATTTTGTTGGCCATGCCTTGTAAAGGAGGGATATTGTGTTAAAAATCGTTATAGAATATATTAACTTCAAGGGATTTTACCCCTAGAAACTAGGTGAGATGATTCATCTTAATTTGATTGGAAAATAATGTTTTCTCCTCCACCTTTACAAATGTGCATCCAACCCCAAGGGACTTTATCACCAATCCATAACTCACAAAATAAATATGAAACTATTTTCTTTAAAAATGGTTATGGCACCCATCATACACAAAATTTATGTAATCTTTTCAAAATGTGACAATGTGATTGAAAACATTCAAATACTTTTTTTTTCTTTTTTTTTTGGTTTGAAATTTTGTACAAATGTGAAAAATAAATACGAAAAGAAAATATTTGACCACTTTCCTTTTTTGAAAATTTTGAGAAAAAAATCATCAGATTTCCAAAAAATTGAAAATGATGTTGTGACATATTTTTTTATTGGTTTTAGTTTGGTAAATTTTTTTTAAATGTTTAAATAGGTTTCTTAGAACATGTCATCATTTAATTTGAAATCCCTTTTGGGTTCCTCTTAATTAATGTGATGTTTAAAAATGAAAAAAATAATCATGACAATTTTTCTTTTACAACAACATGATGATGTACATTAAAATAAATTTATTTTTTACTTTTTCCCTAGTCATGACCAATTTATCATACAATATCAACTGTTAATATTAAATTAATGGTGTGGCCATTGTGTATAACACACCTTGTTAATTTTGGTTGGGCAACGGAACTTGATAAAATAAGTTCAATTATGGGCATGTTGTTCAAATTTGGTTCTAGCTTAATAAGTTGCAATAACAAGTTGCAACCCATTGTTGCATTATCCATGATGAAAGCAAAATATTGTTCAATAGTTTATACAACAAAAGAGATTACATGGTTAAACGTTCTTTAAATGGAGTTTGGTTGTTTAAAAGGAGTGCAAATACTTTCTTATGACAATCTTTCAAGTATTCAATCTTGTGAATAATCTTGTACACCACACAAGAATGAAGCATACCATTGAGCTCCAACATCATTACAAAAGAGAAAGATGAAAACTAGGAAAAACTAAAATACAAAACACACCAATGAGTCAACAACATGCTAATGTATTATCTAAACCCCTTGAAAAAATTAGATTTCAATCCTTTAGAATCCATATTGATATAAAAAATCATTCACATCAATGACAAATCTTAATTAATTTGAAGCATGGCATTATGCTAATAATGATCCTTGTAGTTCATATTAAGTTTTAGTTCTGAATACCTTTAAATGCTTAAGTTTTCAATGTAAAAGAGGATTAGGTGTGAAGTAGGGTGTTAGTCATACCTAATTTTCTTCAACTTGATCTTGTAAAATTTAGCAAATAACCTTAGTAGTCTAATGACTTCTAAAATCATAGAGCAACACCAAAAAAATAACAATTTAAAATAATAGAAAGGCATTGCAATCAAAGATTATTAGTAGTTAGGTTCCATGCTAAGCATATAATATAATGGTTGCTTCATGACTATTGTCATAATTAGTCTTGATAAAAATATTTTTGTATACATGTTCTAAAGTCTCATGTTACAAATATAATGTTTAGTCTTGACCAAAATATTCTTGAATAAGTGTTCTAAAGTCTTATGTTGCAAATCTAATGTTTTTGCATGATTCTTACTTGCATCAAGAAGCTTACATTGCAACAAAGTATCATAATACCTTTTTCAGGTTTGGCTATAATTAATATTTTTTTAAATGTCAAATTTTCTAGAAATTATCTATATGAAATGTTGTAATTTAAGAAAATTACAAGAGAGGAAGAAATACAAAAATTGGTGGAAGCCCTAGCGCTTGTTGCTTTAGGCCAATCCACCATTGCAAAACAAATATCAAATAATTGACAATATTTTTCTATCCTATGATTTTTTGGAACATTATTCCTCACCATTTTTGCAAAAAAGAAGAAGAGTAGAAATTGTTGTAAAAGGTCTCATTGTGTGAGAGGTTTTTAGAGTCAAGAAAATATGTCAAAGAAGGTACCTATATTTATTGCCAAATTTGGATAAATTATTTTTTGTATTGTTGAAGTGAAATTTGAAAAATAAATAAAATATTTGACATGCCCTAGTAAGGGACTAAACTAATGAAGATAAAGTGCTTGAGAAATTGTTTCAGGTTTTTAGCATGGCATTTGCCAAAAATTAGCAATTGCAAAAAATAAATAATTAGTGCCTAACCAGGCTAGGACCTAGGTACTAGGGTAGTGGGAATTAGGGTTTGGAAACTAGGCTGATTCCAATGGCAGAATGGATTCAGGGACTCAATTCCACCAACAATAATCAGCCCAGTTCAAACTCCACCCTTCAAATCATGCAGAATACACATTATTAAAAAGAATGGTACTTTTACATCAATCATAAAAACAATTTTTTTTTGAAAAATCAAATATTTTCTTTGGAAATTTTAGTCAAAATCCATAAAATATTCTTTTAAAGAATTTTCATACATTATTTCCAAACTATGAAAACCATGAAATTCCACAAAATGACTAATTACAGTCTGGAACGTCAAGATCTTGATCAGACATTAATGTCTGGGGGAACAGATTATGCCATGTTCTTCATCACATTATTTGGCATAATCTTCCAGTGATGAGCATGCACTTGTAGCAGTGACCAAAAATATTTGTTGAACATGATTTTTAAAATTTTATTTATAAATAAATCTGCCACCCCAGACATTAATGTTTATGGTCTCGCCGTTGCCCATTATGTCCTGTGTTTAATGAGCAAGTGTTTCCACTATAATGGGCTTGCCCAACACGTTATCCCACATAATGGGCAGGGGCGGGAGGACGTTCCATAGTACGTTTGGAGTGGTGGGATATCGTAGGCAACCATTCTGGAACGGAACGTCGAATAGGGAGCGGAATGTCTAGGAGAGAATGGACCCGTGCAGGGTAGAGGACGACCATTCCACGTCAGGAATGTCGTGTGTCGTTGGTCCACACGGGAGGGAGAAACAGTGTTGCTGCTTCTGCTCCTGTTGTTCAGCGTCGCGTTGTTGCTGTTGCGTTGCAGTGTTGCTTCCGGCCCGCCTGCCCACACGGCGACGGACTACGACGACGTTGCTGCCACCGTTAGCTGCCCCACCTCGTGGTTCCCCACAAACAACACACCACGCGTATGTTCTCGCTATTCCATCTCTTGTATCGCTGCTGGCCACGGAAGTTGCGCGTGGATCTGCAGTCTTGTGAGCCGTGTTTTTGTTAGGAGAACGCGGTATTGCTGTTTCAATCATCCGTGTGGACGTGGGGGTTTCAGGGAGGCGAGCGGCGTGGTGGCAGCAAACGCTCTTCGGAGTCGTGGAGCGTTCTTATTATAATTTCAGTAGCTTGGCTTCTCGTGTGTGCTACCGTTTCTCTGAAGGTTTTCACCTTTCCTCCTTCTTGTTGTGTTTTTTTTTTCGTTTCCGGTTCACACTTCTGATCATCTGTTGTGTTACGTGAAGAAGAAGAAGAAGAAGAAGAAGAGAGCGAGAACACATACTGGTGTTACGAGGGAGACCTCTGAGAGTTGTTGTTGTGGTTGCTTTCTTTTGGTATGGTTTGAAAGCGAGGCGATGTTGGCGTGAAAGGGTTGTTTTGTTACCTCGTGGTTTTTGGTTTCTGCGCTCAGGCTTCTTCTCTGTTTTCGTGCACAGTTTTGTTCCTGCTTTTAAGAAGGATACTGTACAAGGCGGCAGATACTTGCGGTGCTTCGTCTCTCGACTGGTGTTTTGAAGTTCTGGTTGGAGAACTCCTGCTCTAAGGTTCGTCTTTGGTTGTGTTTGAAAGCCGGTGGTTTAGTATTATATCCAAAACTCCAAAGGATGGCTCTGGAGCGGCCAAATCAGGAGACAACTTCGCAGACACCTGAAGCACCAGTGATGTGCAAGAACATCTGCGGATTCTTTGGAAGTGCAGCCACCATGGGCTACTGCTCCAAATGCTACAAGGAAACAATTGTACAAGAAGCTGAAACTTCTGCAGCCATTACCGCCGCTGTTTCAGCGCAGCAGCAGCCTCCGTTGACAACCGAGGAGGACAAAGCTGAAGCAGATACAACAACAACAACACAGACGCTACTATCTAAACCTAAAAGCGCACAGAGCGAGTCGAAAAGACCTCCACTAGTTGTTGCATCTTCTTCCACACAGACACAAGAGTCACCCCAGCGGTCGACTCCCAATAGATGCGGTGCATGCAGGAAAAGAGTGGGGCTCACAGGTTTTAAGTGCCGATGTGGCAGCATTTTTTGTGCTCTGCACCGGTATTCTGATAAGCATGATTGCTCCTTTGATTACAAGGCAGCTGGCCAAGAAGCTATAGCCAAGGCAAATCCATTGGTAGTAGCTGAAAAGATTGCTAAGATTTGAGAAATACTCTCTTTGCTTTGAAATCTGATCATCACTAGAGATAACCCAGACTTGAAATACCCATCCCATCCGCCCTCCCTCAAGAGCTGAAATCAGATCCACTATGAAGGGGGGAGAGAGTAGATGTTGGAGAATGTCTTAGTTTTCTTGTCTGTTTCTAATTTGGGTACCATCAGCATCATGTACAAAACTAGTCAAAAAGATTGTATGCAATGAAAAGCTACCATGTTTTCTTTTTCCTCTCTGATCTGTGGGAGTAAAGTACTTGATATCTGCTGCTTCCATCTTGTGTCACAGCTCTCACATGAGTTGGTTTGTTGGCTTCCTGTGTAGCAAGCAATGGTGATGATTATGACATTGTGTTTGGCGGACCCATTCCTTTCTTGTGTGATCTGGGTTCCAGATTTGTAGAATAAATGTTGATGTGTAAGCCAGTTAATTACAGCCAGTTTCTTTTTGAAAATGTATGATTGCAAAAGTCTGGAAATTGGATGATGGTCCTGGTGGTGTCTCTATCTCTTTTACATTATGATGGGTCTTCTTACTTGTTGCCATGTGTGGTCCTGAAGACAATCTTTTTATGTATGTATGTATGTATGTATGTATGTATAGGGCCCTCTCACTTTCTGATCTGTGTTCTTCAGGGTTTTTGGTGGATGTAAACCACCATTGCAAATCTGGGTAAGTCTTTCAGCGTTTACTACAGCATCTGGTGGCTATTCCGGTCTTTTAGTGGTTTGTATCTTAGCAAGGGTTCATGCTTTGCTAGTGCTTTTTGCAAGGAATGATTTAATTATCTAGAAAGGGCTAAACTGTCTGCTGGTTTGCATGTTGTTGGTGGGAAGGAGCAGATAGCTTTACCATGCAAGCATGACATGGATGCTTGCCATGGTTTCAGAATGAGGATTTTCCTAGAATGGGAGAGAAGAAGAGAAGAAGGGTAGGAGAGAGTTTTACTACTAATTAAATACAATGAGGACTCAATTGCTGCTGCAGCAAATGGGTTAAAAGAAGTTGTGTAACTGCACAACTTCTTATGGGACTTAACTGCAGATCTGGTCAATATGGGGTTGTGTGTGTGTGCATGCAGTTTCTGTGTGGCCACACATGCAGAGATTTGGAGAAAGTATAATCTTGGATACTGATCTTCTACACTGACAAGTATGATCTTGAGCAAAATCCTGCAGTTGCAAGCAAAGCAACCCTTGGGTGAATGTGCAATTTGAAGATGAATTATGCAATTTCCTCACATGGGGACATGGGTGAAAATTGAAGTGACCACCACCACTGCTACTGACTCTGCTGATTCTGAGTCTGATTTACTCCAGCAGCAGCAGCAGAAGAAGGTAGGGTCATGGCAAAGATTCTACTCACATTGGCTATCAAGTATGGCTTTTATGAGAAGGGCTGCTCCATTACTTAAAGTGGTAGTGATTGATGACAGGAAAATTAGTAATGTGAGGAAGTGGACTGGCTGCAGCTTCTGCTGCAACAACAATGCTTTGCAGCTGCTTGACTTCTTCTCATCAACAGCCAGGGGTGTTTACTTATTACTTTTTACACTTGCTCTTTGAAATTTGAATGTCGTGTGAACCTTTGAATGCGGTGAGAACTTTGAGTGTAGTAGTGACTGAGAGAGCACAGTGATTGTGCCAAACTGGATTTTTTTTCCTCTTCTGATTTTAGAATGCTAGTCTTTTCTGTATAGGAGTAGGGTAGCCCACTCTGCCCACACACATGAATTTTTGCCTTTTATCTTTTTTTTTCAGTTGGTCCCTCCCCACCAGTGTCAATCATTTTCTCTCATTTTACTCTAAATTTAAAAGCTCTGCTCTCTTTTTTCAAACAGGTTGCACTCCATGTGATGATGATGATGATGTCAAAGGATGAAGAAATCTTTGGAATATAACGAAATGCTGGAAAAGGGGGAAAAAAAGGTCAAGAGGAGGACGGTCTGCAGAATGGAAGAAATCTTCCATCTTGTATTGTAAGAGAGCCCTTGAAGTATTCTGCTTGACAATGCTTGTCAAATGAAAAAGAAAAAAAGCAAAGCCAGAGTGCAAACTTGGAGTGTAATGACTGGGGAGGGAGGAGGAGGAGCACAGAGAGTGTGCAAAACTGGCTTGTCCTCTTCTGATTTTAAAATGGCATTTTTTAATGGATGGTGTTTGGAGGATCAAAGATGGCAAAAACACAAAACAAATAATGAAGAGGGGAAGAAAACACGCATCAAACAAAAAGCCCATGGACACCAAGAAGCAAAAGGCCTAGAGAAAGGCTTTAAAATGATAATTTCGGGAGAAATTGCACCGGCCGGGAATCGAACCCGGGTCTGTACCGTGGCAGGGTACTATTCTACCACTAGACCACCGGTGCCTCACGGCATAGTGACCTCACTCTTTTTTTATATAAACTATCATCAATAATGCACATTACCCTTTACGTGCAAATCGCCTCCTACCTCAGATTTTATTTTATTTTATTTTGGTATCAAATACTATATTTCTTCCATCACACCACTGAGAGGTGTGATTGTTAATTAGATCCACTTGGGTTGAAAAGAAAGGGAGAACATGTGTCTCCACAGAGGACCCAACTCTAAGACCATTAGTTTACAAGAGTGACGCACTACAGTCTACCACGAAGGTGAAAAGTCCCTTTTAACGGTAAAATTAAACAAGAAAACGTACAAAACCGCCCACTGCAGCCAAAGAGGCAAGCAACCAAGGCAGATTGCAGAAAAAGGCAAATAGGGTACCAGGGGGTCCAAAAAGCAGGAAAAGACAAAAGGCCCTAAACAGGTAAAAACTTTCAGCATGAAGCCGATTGACAAAGGAAAGAAGAAGATGATGAAACAGTGGCAAGCTCCATTAAACAAAGCACCTAGCAAAATGGGAAAGGAAGAACAAAAACAGAGGACCTAAGTTCAATGCAGAAGAGCGAAACCCAAAATGGGTCACAAAGGCCAGAGGAACAAGTTATGTTCTAGAGCCCTCACTAGTTGCAAGAAGCATATATCAAAAAAGGAAAGGGAAGGGGAACCTAAGAGAACAATAATCCTAGAAGAGCCCTAACCTGCAACGATAGCACACCACAAAATAGAACCAGCAAGAGAGGCAAACCAAAAGGTGACCAAGTTGAGCAATTGCGAAAATGAACCACAAGTCCCACAGACGCCATTTCTTTTTTTAATGGTAAAAAACAAGAGGAATGATAGAGGTCAAGCAAATTATGTGAATGTTATCAATAAAGGAAAGGAAAATACAAGAATGAAAAACCCGAACAAAACATCACAATGCACGAAAATTGGCTAGTGCAAAAATAGGTATGGCAAACAAATTGCTCTAACCCATGCCCTTGAAAAAATGGATAATAGAAAAGTTTCCCAAATGGGAATGATGGTTGAAAAAAAAGAGGAACTTGTTGGGCATGAAAGGACCAAACAAAAGGCAAAGTTGAAATAATTAGCCTCCAACCAAACAAAGCTCTTGGAAGATGGTTCTTCAAAAGATGGCATTGAAAACATTGGTGACATCCATCTACAACACCACCTAATTGGGATGGACATTTAGAATAGTTCAAATACCATGAACCACCACCTTGCACCCACCCCTATCGCCACACCAAACTAATGAAAGGACAAATGAACAAAAAAAACATCATGAAATTATAAACATAAAGTTTTGCTCACCAATTGATTTAAAACTTCACCCATCACAATTGGCCAAATGCCTCAAAAAGGCCTAGCCAAAGCCAAAAGCCTAATAATGCCAAGGGCTCAAACAATGGACCTTGGGATATTACTTGTAATGACATGAAATCTGACTTGGAAAAGTTGGATGAAGTCGTTGGTTGAATCTTGGGTCAAAAAGTATTCAAAAATGTTCAAAAACCATTCCTAAAATACCACTAATTGAAAGATGCAACAACCAAATGAAAGTTGACTTAAAGGAGTCCAAAAGTAATTCCAAATGTGAATCAAACTAAAAATTCAACAAGGAATCCATGCATGCATAAGACAAATCTAAAGGGTGAAAGTGCTTGTAAAACATTAACAATCTTTAAAGAGGCTAAGGCTAGGGCAAGGGGGGCAAAAACCTTGACAACATGGGAATATTCCCCAACATGTCCTAAGGCAAGATTTCATTTGAATCAATGTGGTGGGGGCAAGACCAAAACCTAAGGGCACCCAAAAAAGGGGTGTTTACCAAGGGGGCTTAAATTGGAGAGAGAGTTGTTGTGAATGCTTACGCTTGAAAAACATGCTCTACTTAAATCTCCTCCTAATCACCTACTAAAAACCTTCACAAATGTGTTTTAATTTCCCCATGACCAACTAAGCACCACAAGGGGGGAGGAAAAGACACAACTACTAGAACAACAAGAATAGATGTTAAACAATCACATTATATGGGTCATGAATTAAACAATCAAGGGTAAATTGAAAGGATAATTATGTTTCCCACCTCAAAGTTGAATACAAATGAAGACAAAGAAAACCCAAATGGAAAGCTCCAAGGGGGTTTAAAGCAAAACACAATCCCAAGTTAAAGGCAAAGGAGAACGGCTAGAAAAAAGTCAAAGGGACATTGACTATGAGGCAAATAAATAGTTTTAAATGTCTAGAAGTGTCTTTGATGATGGGCCATACCGCATTACAAAAACAAGGCTTCATAATCAAAGCATAGGAGGTCTTGTTGAAACAAGAAGCCCCATTAGAAAAAAACCTAAAGCCAAATCCTACATTTTCAAAAGGGAAGAAAAGGAGATAGACCAAAGCTTAAGATTTTACATTATTTAAGGGACACATCCTAACCTAAGGCCTAAGGAAGGGTTTGCAAACTAGTCAAAGTCCTTTAGTGGGGACCACAATTTAGATTATAAGCTACCATCTAAGATCCAAACTCCCTAAATAAGGGTTCACAAACTAAATTAAAAGCTATAGGACTTTAGAAATCCTAAAATATTGATTACATGAACTAAATAGTATTCAACAAATCATTAACTAAATTATATATCAAAACATCAAATTGTTATTATGCGTTTGTCCTCATTCATAGGATTGATGCACATGATGTCACAATAGAACAATGTGCATGTAAGCAAGAAGTTTATGGACAAACCACTTTTGATTGGCATTCAATCTAAGGTATTACTCATCCTTTTAAAGGCCAAGATCAAATGTGTTTACCAACTTAAGATGCCTTTGATATCTCCTAGGTGTAGTAGTCTCTAGTTTGCTAAAATCCATGTTGTTAGACTAGGGTTGTGGAAGATGGACTTGTTTATTTAATGACATCTCCAACATTTTTTTCAAATGAATGTTCAAAGACAACAGCAACATCAAGATTAGTCATCGAATGATTACCATTTATAGCATTTGCTTGTATAATAGACAACACTATTGACTTTTGATGTTGTCCACAAGTCTTTAATGTTCTTGAATAGCCATCTTCTAAACTATTTCCACCAAAGAACCAATTCTTTGGGATCTTGTCATTGTCATCTTCTTTTTATCCAACTAGTGCCAACTGCTCAATCCCACTACCATCTTCTCCATGCCATGGAGTCCCAACAACACTATTTTTGTCCAATTCTTGTCAATCATGAACACTTTGGTATCAAAAAACACCTCTAACACAATCTCATCTTGCCAAAAAATATCAAGACCACGAAAAGTTTCGATGCATTATGTGTCAACAAATGAAATTCCTTCTACCTAGTAGGAGGATTTTAATTATTAGGTCATCTACCATTGATCTAAAATATGGCTTGCACTTAAAAGATCCCTTGGAGATTGTAACTCCTCGGGCAATTCAAACAATGATGTCCCATGAATTGCCATAGGAAGGTTAACTTCCTTGTTGACATGGGAAGCAGAAGGGGAAGCTTGTGTAGCTTCCACATGCAAGCCTTGAAAAATATCATTGAAAATATTATGAGTTGACACTTCACACCTTCACCCACCTCATTGTTGTTGTAGCAAATGGTGATGTCAATTGTCAAAAGGATAAATGAAAATCATTATTAAAAAAATCCCTACCCTTTGATTGGTTAATTGAAGGGTCACTTGTAGAACTAAGTAATTAATTGGCAAATTTTTGTGTGAGAAAATCTTGATGAGGGTATTTGCAAGCTAGAGTGTCCATGAAAAGATGTAACATGATAGTTTTTTTTCACCTTTCTATATCATAATGTGTTTTCAATCAAATGGTTTTTGAGCTTCATGAAAAGAAACTCCTATATATGATTATTATGTAAATATAATTGGGGAATAGCATGGAATTAATGTAAAACTAACAATTTATATCGAGTGGGGGACTTTTGAATATGATTGATTGCTTCATAATTGTACATAAATAACATGTAAATGGACTCGCCATAATCATAATTTGTAATCATGAGTCCATTTGTCAATGAGTAACATTAATAAATGTCATTAACAAATCAAAATAGGGTTTCCAAATCATTTCAAAATGGCATGGAAGTTTGGGGGCTTTAAAATACACCAAAATTAAACAAAACAACAAAATCCTTTACAACATGTTCTTTATGAAATTCCTATATATTTTTTCATCCACATTGTACTTTGGGATGCATTAAACAATTGCCTATAACGATCTTTTGGAAAAAAAATGTTTTTCAAACTTTGAAAATGAACATGTATTTGACAATTCTATGTTTTTGGCACTATAAAAATACACTACTAAAAACTTTTGGGGAATTTTATCATGCCACTTTTGGTCCTTTTTAGTCTAGGTTCCATTTTAAATGTCTTTGATAAGAACAAAACATATTAACCTTGGTTGAAATGCTTGGGAATATTTATTCCATGGCTCAATGTTTTTTAAGGTACCTTAAATGTGTAAATCTCTTCAATTCAACCCATGTTCCCATGCTTGCTTGTATAATAGTATACCAATAGTGGGACAATGGTATCTATTTAAAGGTTCATTCCTAAATTAAAATTTTCATTTTTGAACCCAAATAAACCATAGAAATGTACATCAAAGAAAATCTCGAATGGAATTTTTGCTAAAATGTTATGCCTCTTCCCCATCCACTTTCCTCTTGATCATCTTTGTCCCCTATGGGTGGCAGTTTCTTGTGAAAAGTGATTACCAAGTGTGAAGCCCTAGGTTGGAACCTAATACTCGTTGTAAGACCGCACACCTGATGACCCAAGAAATGAAACTTGGAGAAGGGTTGTCGAGAAAAAATCTAAAAACTTATAAGAAAAAGGTTAGTCTTCAATGATTGTTATGGGGAGGCAATCCTACCTTCCAACAAAAAATCAAAAAATTATAATGAAAATAGAAAATAAATTGAGATTTTCAACTATCCATCTAGGAGGCAAGAAAGTAGCTACCTTCCAGCTCTATGTCAAAGTATCTCTAAAAGCTATTTGTTCAACAAACCAACCATCCAATGCATTTCACCTTGTTGCTTGCATGTAATAATGTTATTACCTTCCATTGAACTACATGCATATTGCCCTACCATCTTGTACAAACTACCTTTTAGAGAGTTGATCCATGTTCTAGATACTTAGTTTTATATGTGTCACAACTAAGTAGAATAAATTAAGATAAAAACTACAATATTCTACATCAAGCTATATTAAACTACTATCATATTAGAAGGAAAAAAGAAGCAAACAACAACAAAATGCCACATGATACACACCTTCTATAATCTCTCCACACACTTGAATGTCATACAACATTTTTTGTTGCATTCCTCCAAAGCTCCATACAAGAATCATAGAATGAAAGGAATTAAAAGTTTTTTCCTCCTACACCCCTTATCTTCATAACCCATTCAAGGCCCACATTGCTCCTTATTAAATAGGCCCTTATTTTATAAATTTTCCACCAAAAGCCCCTTAGTTGATTGGTCAACAAATACGAATCACCCATTCTCATTGGCTATGTAACATGTTAACTTTACCCCCTAGTTAAATTAAAAGACAATAAGTTTTCCCTACCACTAGTAACTAACTAGTTACTAGAAGGCATGTATGGCTAGCTAGGCTAAAGGAATTTCTACCTTAAACACCCTTTGTAGGAATTTAATTTAAACCAAACCCCCTCTAATGCCTCACATGAAAAGCAAGCATGGTTTCTAGGGGACTTGCATCACACAAATTGCAACCTATATGACCAATTTTGGTTCCCCAACTTTTGACTTGAAAATCATCTACTAAAATAGACCAAATCAATAGTTGAGACTTTTAAAGGAAGCCAAAGGAAAGAATTTTGAAAAAATGATTTTTGGTGTGTTTAATTGTGATCCCAAATTGTTGTAATCTAGAATTAAAGTTCAATTAGCACCCTTTCTTTTGAATAATTTCCTTATATTCTCTCTTAAAATGGTGCAACCAAGTGGGTTCACATTAGGAAGCTGTCCCATTTTCTCCATTGTTATTCTATTGGGTCTAAATGCAATGTCATATTCTTACATCCTTCAAAAAACCAAAAGGCATGACCTTGTGGTGTGGGATAAGGAGATTAAACTTGTAGATTTTACCTCCAAGGTATTTAAGAAAGACTTTTGTTAGCTTTGCTTGCATCTTCCAATGGGGAACTTGCGTTAATCCAAAAAAGAATTAGACCCATAAGGGGTCTAAAAATTGTTGATTCCAAGAAGCGGTCTTGAACCTTATTGATTAAATATCATTCAAATAGATTGTCTTGAATTCCTTGTTGGTCATCAAGTGCCAACCATTGTTTAAGTTATGGGGAGATACCATTTTCAACAAGCCATGGGATTGAGTTGAATAAAGATTATTGAAATGGACCCAATTGGTGTGTTTTAATTAAAGTGTAGAAATAAATATTTAAAGTTAATACAATCTATTGTCTCTTCTACCAAACCATCCCTCATTGTGTTTATGCATATCAAAGGCCATTGTCTAAATTTGTTATTTATTTTCCTCCCCCCACATGGCGTTTTGTTTACTACAAATATTGGGGTTGAAACATAAAGGTTATTTGTTATTTCTTGCCATGTAACTAGTTCAATGTGAAAGACACCTCTTTTAACTTCCATCCAAGCTTGGAAAGCAACTTGCCACAATGGAGAACATTTGGGGATGATTATTTTGGTTGTAAATAACCAACGAGGATTGGGTGTCTATTCCCCATAAGGTTGCCATTGAATAAAGTTGATCATGCATTGAATCGAGATCTTCCATAGCCCATCTCCTATAAGTAGTCCTTAAGTAATTAATTTCACAAAAGTAGATCGAACCAAAGCTTGGGGGTCAAAAAAGTTTCACTTCATTTAACATTGGGTGGGATTTTCATATCCCATGCAACTTTAACATGGGTTTTCTTGTCTACAAATCCTCCACACATAAGTTTTTAACCAAGGTTTTAACTTTTTGAAAGGTGCCCTTGGAAATATCTAACTAAATTGTTAAATACCAAATGGAAACTAACACAATTTGATTTGAGATAAGGATTGAAGCTAGCAAAGAAAGTTGTTTCTCCCTCCCTTTTGATTTAACTTTCCTCAAACATATTCGATAACTATAGCATCCGTTTCCACTTGTGGTATTTCAAAACTTGCAATCTTTTAGATACCTTTGTTGTTCGCCCCTTGTGTAATCATTTCAATGTCAAATCCTTGCCCCATGACCAATTTTGAAGGTTGTGAAAGGCCCGCACTGGAAATGATTTATGCCAAGTACAATCAAACATTAGAACCTTCGTTGAATAGGTTGAGACCATAAAATTATTTTTAAAAAGAAAATTGTTCCCTTAAAAGAAACGGCGTCATTTGCAAATACAAAGTTATTGAAAATTTGAACCATCCATTAGAGTCAATCCTTCAACTTGATATTATGGTTCCATTAATGTTAACCAAAAAAATCAATAACAAGTGTTATGAATGGAGACTGGTTTTATCAAATAATTCTTAAACAAGTAAGGTTTAAGAAAAATGTCAAAGGTGGTTAAAAAAAGTCTTAGAAGGTAATTAGAACTAGTTACTCCACAACCTACAATATAAAATATACTAACACTAAAAGAACAAGTTAATCAATTTGAAGAATCACAACTTGTGGGTGTTCCATACACGGATGCATTACAACAATGGGAAGGTGCAAATCAATGATCAATACTAGCAATTCAAAAGGTTAACAAGGAATCACAAATATTTGTTGGCAACTAGCAAGTTACACCGCAAGTTTCAAACCAACAACGAGAAAACAACTCGCAAGCTGGTGGAAGAATAAGCGAACCTATTCACAACATTAAGGAAGTCAAATCTACTTAGCAACACTAGCAATCTACAATTCTTGATTATCATTTTCCTGAAATGGGTATAACGCGCGCCATTGTATGTATAGTTCATTGGAAGTGCTCAAAACAATTAACATATTCCCAATATTGAACCTATTATTGATAATTTAGATACAAATGTGTAGTTCAATTCTTAAATAAATTAGAGCAATTTTGACACTTGGATAGAAGACCCATGAATCAATATGTTGTTTTACTTAATTAAGAACCAACTAAGGTGTAGATAATACCTGTTGTTGTTTGTCAAAGCTAGTTACCTTTTAATGTTTAGTCATCTATATAGGTTAGGGGATAGGGCGAGCAAAACTATTTACTTTAGAACATATTAGTTCAAAGGATAATGTTAATTTTGAAATCAAAACTTATAGTTACTATTAATGGGTTGGTCATGATTTCAATTTTTTTCCTTTTGTGGATGAAAAAGTTTGTTGACTTTTTAAGGAGGAGATGAATATTTCACGACAAATTGTTCCAAGCACTCTAACAACATTCCTTGCTACACATGTGCAAGAGAATTCCACGCAACATGTTACAAGGAATGAAGTAGTACCAACCATTCAACCAACATGTTACACCACTTATACTAGGTCAAACAAGCAACTTACTTTTTTTTCTTACCTTATGTGATACAATGTTATACCACCTTATCTACCATTAAATCCAAGTTTGCATCTAGGATAGTTTAGTGGGATGAAGATATTTGAAACTATTTATCCTATAACCACTACATGTTATATGATAGGTTATAACCTTTATCCAAGGTGATCAAATCAAAGTTTATAATAACAAGTAATACCCTTTATTCAATTGGAGTTCAAGTTATTGTACTAGTTCAACTTGTTGTGTATCAACCTAGGCCACTTATTACTATTCATAATAGAGTATCTATTTAGTAGAGTGTACCTATCATGGTGAACACAACTACGTTGGGACATAATACTAGAGTATAACTGATTGAGGAAATTCAACGATATCAACTACCCAAGAGAAGTCACATGGTCAACCACCAAGTGGCGGACAACTTGGTGATTCACTAAAAGGAGGCTCACATGGGGGTGACTTACTTGGAGTAGGTCCACCTAGAGAACCACCATAAATCCACTTGTTGGACCATATGGTTAGCTAGTACTAGATCCACAAATGTTTATTCCCCCTTGGTATCTTCTTGTTACTACACAACTTGTTGTAGACGCAATAAACAAATTGTGTTATCAAAAGTTGTAGTATTGTACCTATGTTAAAAACATTGATCATGATGTTCACATCAAAGTTGTTAAACCATGGAATTTGACAATGTAATTACCATCAAGGAAAAAGGTTGTTGAATAAGAAAAAAGATGACAACACATGAAAGTAAGACTTATTTATTGTTTGCTTACCATTTTACAACAACCACCATCTTATAGTAACTATGGTCTTGCAACAACTTTTTTCATGTAACAATTATTGCCTTGCACTTGCCATTATTTATAAATTTGAAAGAAGATCAACAACCATTTGTTGACCTCTTATAATTTCTCCCTACCATCTGTAGCACCTACAAACCTTTTGTGGTTGTTGCCTATCATTGGGCAAAAACACACAAAGGTGTCATAATTTCAGCATATTAGAGTCCTTTTTCCAAATCCTTTTTTAGTGTAGTTGAAAATTGGCTTAAAATATGAATAAATAGATGATATTGAAAATAACATTTTTTTCCATTTTCAATTTCAAATCATGATGTTATAAGTCATATAAAAAATATCTCAAAAGAAAAAAATTTAAATAATTTTTTTAAATGCTTAAAAAATATTTTAAAATAATTGTAATTTTTAGAATTTAAAAAAGTCGATAACATAATATATTAAAATCACACTCCATTCATTCAATGGATCTTTAGTTTTTTAAACATAATTCATCCAATCTCCAAAAAAATTTAACACATAAGTTTAACACATTGTAAAATAAAAGTTCATATCCATGAGTTTTGTAAGTGTGATAAAAAATGTGGGCAAAATGCAAAAGTCCATTACTTATTAACTACCCACAATTTTGATTTGATTTTTTCATTTTTGAAAGGTTGATTATGATAGCTTTAGATAAATGAGTCTTCTTTGTTATTATTTCAATGGATCTTATTTTATTTATTTTATTGTACCTAACGAATATAGGAAAAATTGCCATTGTGACATCCATATAAGGTCACCATAGTGTGCAACAACATTACCTTCCTTGCAAACCTCAAATTTCATGTCCACCTTGCTGCTACATTTTAATGGCAACTATTGTCCTATGGCATAAGGTACTTTCTACTCTAGAAAAAAAAACAAAATAGTTTATTGTTTTTGTAGAAGAAACAAAAAACTACTACATAATACATAACAATACGCTATGCAATCTTAATGTGTACAACTTAGTACCTTCCCCCGTTATCTAACATCCTCCATGTAGAACAAACTAAAAACAATATGATATATTGTCAACCATTTTCCACTATAAGAATCAAAATACAAGACATTTCCATATCTTCCACTTCTATTTCCAATGCCATAAACATGTTACTTCTCAAGAGAAAGATCTCCTAAAAATTATAATTTCGAATACCATCTCTAATATAATATCTAATACAATCTCCTCCTTCTCCCCCCTCAAGAAATATATAAGGAACCCAATAAGGATATTCACCACACAAAGGTGAAAGGTGGAGTCCTTATCCTCCTAAATTTCCTTATATTAATTCCTTTCACACATCCTAATTAAGGGAAATCCATCCATCCCTTGTCCACTTGGACTAATTAACCTAAATGGTTTCACCCCCTAGTAAATAAAAGATGGTGAATAGGATATTTATCATTAATAACTAAATAATTACTAGGATACCCTTATAAGCAAACTAAACTATGATATTATTTATATTAATTAATATTTTTTATTAAGATTCCTCCCATAATTAACTTTTGATTATTTTTCCCCCTTGAAATTAATTCATTATGTTGACAAAACTATTGTAATAATTTACTTTCATTATATAATTTTCATGTGATTCTTTTGTCGTTTGACAATAATTACCATCCAATGACAATATTACCGTCTCTTAACACCCATGGTGTTTAACCAACATAAGACAATTTTTTACCCTTAACAAAAATGTTCAAGAAAGTAATCAAGGCAAACAATGAAACCAATGAGGTTAATATCATCAACCTATTTGATTTTACACTAGGAAATAACATTTCAAAATGGGGTGAACTTCATTCGGGATCATCCCAATTGTATTTTTTTAAAATTGGAGTAAGCTTTTTACAAATGATTTCATACCATCAAGAATGATGATGAAGTTTATATGCAATTGAAAAACATTCAACAACAAACTTCTGAAAGGGTATAAGTTTACTATGAACAACTATTGAAGCTAGCAAATTGTTTATAAGTTAAAGTTAATGATACTTTCTTACTACTATCTCTAGAGCAAGTTTATTGCCTTACTTAAGATTAGCCATAGTAGGTATGAAATGAGATACCCTTATAGAACACAAGGAGGTTTTAGTAGTTTGTGAAGTGAATGGACTTGTTAACATGAACTATAATGCCTTATTAATTACACCATATATGAGTACAATAGTTAAACCAATTATACTTGTTTCAACAAAATCAACTCTAACCTATACCAACTATGGAAAAATAGGTCATTCAATTGAAACCTTTCACAACTAGAAAATAGACGTGCATGTAGTACTAACAAAATTCACATAACTAGTTATGGAGTCACTTTCAACCTGCTAAACTTTTTAGGAAACCATTGTGATATCCTTGTATAATTTTCTTTTGTACAAACCACCAATTTAGGGATTGTCCTAAAAATAAATAAATAAAAAAAATGTTTAGAACAAAACCAATTAGTTTTAATACAACAACGCCTAAACTTCCAAAAATTGATCATTTACTAATCAATGGAATAGTTGTTAACCATTTAGAGTTAAGTCTCGGAACAATAGGTTTTGAAATATTGAGAATTATTGAAGTTAAAGGAATAAAAAACTTGTTGAAAAAAAACCATATACAAAATTCATTCATTGAAACAATAAAATAATTATAAAACAACAATGTGCAACAATAACCTATGACTACAAATGAATCTTTGTAGTCCAATTGGGCAAGACTACATGTTCAATTACAACAGTTGGTGAACTAAATGGGAGAAATCAACATGGAGTTCTACCATTGCAATTAGTGCATTTAGAATTAATCTCCACAAAGCAAACCTTGGAACAAATATTAAAAAATATCAATGAACAAGTTTTGAATATTAAATATATTCCTAACCTAAGTTAATTGCAGCAGATTATTCCTAATATCATATGGTACCTTTTGAAACCAATTGAAATAAAAAACTAGCGATGAAAAAACATGTCCATTTTAAACCTAAAGTAGTTGTAATTGCCATTAATCATCAAATGGAAGTAATATAGGTGCAAGTTGGAAATAACTTCATTGAAGATGTTTTTCTAGAATATGGAGGATCTAGAATCAACATTATCACAAAAAGATTAGGTGTCCAATTAGGATTATCTAAACCTAAATTGACATTGTATAATTTACGAATGGTTAATTAGACTATTGCTAAACCTTTAGGTTTGATCAAGGACCTAAAAATCCATGTACATGGTATACTTTATACAATTACAATTACTATTATAAAGAATAATGTATTAGATTCTACCTATTATATGCTATTAGGTTAACGTTGGTTTAAAGATGCAAAAGTAGTTCATGATTAAGGTAATAATATTATTACTAATTAAGGAACTAATATTGTTAAGACTGCACCTGTTACTAAGAAATTAGGAATTAAAACCAAATAACCGAAGGTTTTAGTTTGCTATGATTTTCATTTTGGGATATTTGATGATGAATAAGATTTTATGTTTGCCACAAAGTTTGACCTTTTCTCTATAGGAACCATTGTTGTACCCTAGACTGTGAAAATTGAACAAGTAAATGAGTCTTTACCCACAACACATTGGGTTAGTTGAACATGTCTTAAAAGAACATGTCAAACCTATGTATGTCTCGCCTATTTCATTAGCTATACATTTTGATACTTTCAAGCAACATTTGTTAGATACATTTAAAAACCTAAAGTAGGAAAAATGTTGATTAATGAGACACTTGTTCAAGAACAAGTTCAAAACTTGTGAATTGTTGGATGGACGATAATTGAGGAATAACAATTGGCCAAAATCAACTTGAGTATTGAAAAAAAATTGGAACAAGTGAAAATCAATGTTGATTTGGAACCAATATTCAATACTCAATTGGTTAAATTATTGAAAGAATTCAAAGATATTTTTCCCTAAAGTAATAAGGATTTGAAGGGCGTGCATCCCACCTAAAATAGTTCAACATCGAATTGAATTTGACACAACAATACTTTGTGTTCATCAAGCAAGGTATCAGTTGAATCCTAACTATGCAACTATTGTCAAATATGATATCAATAAACTACTAGTTGTAGGTTTTATTAAACTTGTTGAGGAAGCAACCTAGTTATCACCCGTTGTGGTAGTGCTTAAAAAGAATGGCAAATTAAGGATTTGTGTAGATTTTAAGAAACTAAATGCTATCACTAAAAATGATCTTTTATTATTGTTTTATTAAATGTAAAGAATTTGGGATTAGCTTGAACCTAGAAAAATTTTCATTTCTGGTTTTTTAAGGAACCATTATAGGATTCATTATGTTAAAAGAAGGAAAAACACCTGATCCTAAAAAGATAAAAGCCATGGTTTAAATGCCAATACCCAAAACACCTCAAAAAATTCAAGTGTTTAATGGGATGGCACAATTCTATTGATGTTTTATCAAAGGTTTTGCTTTTATTATGACACCAATTATTAAACTATTACAGTAAACCGAGATATTTGAATGGATGGCCAAATGTCAAAATGCTTGGGAAGAAATCAAGAACAAATATGTTCAAGCACCTATTTTGATTAGTCCCATTTGGGAACTGGAATTTCATGTGCACACTTATGCATCCTAGTTAATAGTGGGGCCAATATTTGCCCATCACCCAACTAGTAAGTTTGATCAACCTGTCATGTATTCTTCTAGGTTGTTGAATCCTATTGAGAGGAATTATATCATTACTAATAGAAAGGCCTTAACTATGGTTTACGCATTACACAAATTTAAACATTATTTTTTCGGTAACATGTGTGTGTGTTTTACATTGATTATATGGCTTTAATTTACATGGTTAACAAACCACATGTTTATGGTCAATTTGATAGATGGATGTTATTATTCCTATAACATGATTTCAAAATAAATTATGAACCTAGTAGATCTCACCTTCAAATGGCATGCACATTAAGTAGGTTACCTAATAATATTGAACGTGTTGGAATATTAAATCAAACCTTAGACACAAACTTGTTTATATTAGAACCTAAATGGTTGCAAAGTGTTTATGAGTATTTGATAAAAATAGTGATGTTAGGAAGATTGACTATTTCATAGTGATAATACTTAGTTCAATGAGCTAAGATTTTTGTCTTTCATGAAGGAATTTTATATAGGTTTGGCCAAGATAACAGGTTTAGGCCAGTTTTACAACTAAAAGATGTGTTTGCAATATTACAATAAATGCATTTTGGACTTGTTGGAGGACATTTTTTCTCAACTATTATTATGCACAAAATTCTTAATGTAGGCTACTAATGACCTACCATGAACTAAGACATCCATGATTTTTTTTGAACCTATGATCAATGTCAACATACTAATAACCTATTATCACATAATTTGGTGGAATTAGTTATAACACTACTTGAGGAACCATTTCAAAAAGGGATTTTACTTTATTGCACTTGTCAAACTAGCTAGTAGATGTTCAAGCAACTGATATATTTTGGTAACTACTTATTATGCCATTAAGTGGGTGGAAGCATAGGCCTTGTGTACCAACACAATTGCTATGATTGCGGAAAGTGGTAGTGTAAAGTAGACGTTGGTTTCATTGCGACAAAGATTTTGAAAAGACAATGAATAAAAAATAAATCAAGAAACTTGGCACTTTGGTTTGCGACAATAAGGATTTGTGAGAAGCAAGACCAACCGAGAAAACCCTTTCTCTTTCCCTCCTAAAAGTGAAGCACAAGACACCGAACACACCACATTGTCCACAACCAAAGAGTAGCTTGACTACTACAAACCTGCCACTTGGGGATCACAAGAGGATTTCAACAGCAGCACCGTAGGGAGTCCTTTCTTGTTTTGTTGGATGTGTATTCTTTGTTTGTCAAGGTCTTCTGCCTTTGAACTCCAATAGAGAGCACGACACGAAAGTTGAAAAGGAAATGAAGAAGGTTCCGGGCGCAACAATAATGGCGATAATGTCAAAGCGACAAACAAGCATGCGGTGTGTGGGGAGTTCGAGAAACCCAGCCAACGTTTTGGAATCTTCCGCGGGAGGGAGCAAAACATAGTAGCATGAGGCCATATAGCAACGTAAGCTCTAATGTTGCAGCAAGGACAATGGTGATGGTAGCCCCAACCTTAGCAACAACAGCGTTGCAGGTTTAAAATGTTTTTTTTTGGGAACGTTTTTAGGGTTTTATACTTACGACAGTTTCAAGTGTTTAGGGTTTCAGTATTTATAACGTCTTAGAGATTTTAAGATGTTATAAATCTTAAGGTACTAAACTTTTAAGGTTTTCAAAATAATAATTTTTAAAGATTTGAGGCCTTTAAAACCCATAAGAATTCAAGATCTTTAAGGTTTAGGGTTTAGGGCTTCAAATTCTACTACTTTTGAAAATTTCTAAAATCTTAAGAATTTGAAGTTTCAAGTTTTTCAAGTTTTATAAGTAGGCAACATTTGTTTTTAAGGGCTTTAAAGTTTCAAATTTTATAATGATATCAGATTTTAGGGTTTTCAAAATAAACTAAAAATTTCAATGTTTTAGCGTTTTGAAAGACATTGGTTTAGGGGTTTAAGATTTGAAAAACTCTGTAATGGCGTTCGTTGTCACACCACTGCTCTGTTTTTTCATTGTAACATTGAACATTTTCACGCTGAAAAAGGACATTACCAAGACGCACTACAACAACGTCGGGCTCAACGTCCCAAATAATGCACCCCTGGCGGTCTACCAGGTAGCCCTGGTCGAGCATTGGCTAATCATGGGCCTCAAGATCAACAGCTCACCTATTGACGCACGACTGTCCAAAATGGAAACAACCATTGATAACATTGTGTTTCTCATGGCCGTTGGTAACCTTGCGATCAACTAGCTGATGGAGCATGAGGCAATTGCAGCTCTCACATCCAAGGTTGTGTTTATAGAGGAGCCTAAGTGGACCACGGTGATGGCCAAAAACGTGCGCCAGATGGTCAGCCGGGTTGTGGAGACCTTGGCCGACACACCCATAAAAGAGGAATGCAAGCTCAACCTGCGCCTCATGAGCTTTGAGGCCAAGGAGGGTGAGACCGAAAAGGAGCTAGTTACAGCGGTTCAACACAGAACTGTTGCAAGGCCAAATGAAGTTGTGTGTCAAGGTTGTCATCGCCACACGGTAATGGCTTGCGACTATGCGGGCCTCCATATCGACGGTAGGCGCACCCTAGTGTGGTGCTACTCAAATTCGCAACAAGTGAAAATTGTTAGGTCGCGCTACGAGGGCGTAAGGGCCTAGCGAGGATTAAGTTGGGCCTGGACAAAAACCTCACGCCCACACAGCAGGCACATAAGTCAAAGTTGTGGCCATTGTTCAAGGAGGCCAAGGTGGCAGGCAAACGCGCCTTTTGGCGCGCAGCCAAGCTTTTCATTGACGACATTCAAATTTACCCGCCCTCCTAGGGGCGCGAAGACCAGAGAGACCTATGTGTAATATTATGGAACATGCACGGGGGTGGTGTAAATAAACTAAAAATGGGGGTGCAAATACTGGAGTTATTTTAAGGTGTTGACTTCGTCTTATTAACCAAAACTTGGCACTTCCCATGCCAACATTTGCCACACGTTAAAAGGTGTGACTCACTTGCGATAGCACACATTGTGCAGCTAGGAAAAACAAATGCGATAAAACATAGTGGGGGGGTTGTTGTTTATTTTCATAACCACCTTAACCCAAACCTATCACAGTGGAAGGAAGGAAGCCATGATTATTATCTATGGATACGGGTCAGCAGGGGTGTTGTCCTTAACTTGTTTGTTTGCATGATGTACGCTGCCCCTGTTGGTTCTAAACACGATAATGAATCCTTGTTCCAAAACCTGACACAGATATTGTTGAAGTTCAAACTCTAGGGCGCATAGTACTATTGGGAGAAGATTTTAATGCGCGTACTGTAATGTTACCAAATACCATTAACACTAGCAACCTTTGTGAACTGTTATAGGCACCTAAACTCGTTGAGACCAAGCAACCAAGCGTTGTGGTTAAGCAACAAAATCGTGACGCTAGTGTTGGCGCTTGGGGCTATGAGCTCCTGGACTTATGTTGTGACACTGGGTTGCTCATCTTCAATGGCCGGACACCTAGTGACGAATTAGGGAAGTTCATTTGCTTGGCAAATGGGGGGTGCAGCACTATCAATTATATTGTTGGTTCACCTATAGTTTGGTAAGCTACTACACACCTCAAAGTGATAATAGATGACACCCGCTATTGTGCGATGGGGGGAGACTCTAACCATAGGCCGTTGTGCCTACAATTGAACATCAATTGCAACTTTGTTAAACCACAACATACGGTTGTAACCAAAAAATTACTAGGCTACCCCACTAAATTAACTATAAAGTCAAATTTGCCTTGTACCATACTTGACTCTCATTATGACCACCTATATAGCATCATAAAATTTAAACCCATCCATACCCTTTGTGTAATGAAGCCAAGTTGAATTTAAAAACCATATTTTCAACATCATCACACCAAGGTATCTCCAACCTTTTATAACAAATTGAAGTTTATGGAAATCTCTCTTGAGGCAAAGTTGGATCCCCAACTACTATGAAGTGTTCATAAGCAAAGTATGGGTTATTTATGATGAATGTAATCAAGTGGTTTTGCTCTCCATATGTCATCTTTGTAACCATTTCACAAAATTGGTCCTACAATAGAACATAAAGAATGTGAAGCTACAAATGATTCAATTCAAGTAATGTTTACAAGTGTCAAAAATTTGAAGCTTAACATGAACTAACATGAACTAATGTAAGCACATGTTACCATTTCAATTAAATGAACATTACACATTAAAATGGTAAACTTGTAAACATGTTGGAACTATTAAATATATAAGTTTTCATATCCACAACAATGAACAAACAACTGCCATTTAAATATTGTCTTGTTATCAATTGGGCTTTAGCCTTTTAATTACACCGTAATTATTACAAAAATTGTGCTTAGATGTAGTTGCCTTGCCTATACAAAAGTGCATAGGTCAAGAAAAGATCAAATTATTTATGTCATACTAATGAGTATTTTTTTAGTACAAAATGACAAAAATTAGACTTTGCTAACATATATAATAGCTTGGTGCAAGTACTAAAATAAATTATAAAAAAATAATGAACTTGATATTCAAGAACTTGACTTCATAGTGATTGGACTACCATGATCTATCATATCATTATCATCAAGATTGAATCAAAACAATAATTATAATTAAATAAGATTAAAAGGTAAATAAAAACGATGAAATGTACTTCTATAGCTTTGTTCATGGCCTTAAAGTGTGACACCATTAGGAATTGTTCTGCCTCAACACCACTTTCAACACAAAGTACTGGTGTCACCATGGATGGAATGATATCAATCATCTCTTGAACAATTTTTTTTAATTTTTTGATTGAATTGAATATTGATTTTATTGCAACAATTTAAATTAATATGACATTTTCAATTTAAAGATTTCAACTAGTGAAACATGATGGAAATTTTGATAATTAATACATGCTGTAAGATTTCATGATTGAAGTCAAACCTAAAGTGATGCTATGGGAAATTGAAAACCTTCAAGTAATGCATGACCAACAACTATGCAATCTTGAAACAAGGTTTTTGATATCATAGTTTTCATTATTTCTTCAACTCCATTTTTGAAGGTTGGTCCTAGAATCAAAAATCCAACAAGCATCCAAAGTAATGTTGCCCACTTGTCATCTTCCATGATGGAACTTTTAACAAGTTGTTGAATCTCCACATCATTTGTATGAAGCTTGTTAATTTCTTGCCAAAGTGAGAACTTAAAGGCTTTCAAATTAACCTCCCACATATCAAAATCCTTTCCATGGTCAAATGAAGGAATTTTTCCACATGCATGTGCAATTGCTTATGTAATCATGCAATTTGGAACCTAAACTACATGAAAAGACAATAATAGGAATCTCATAAACTCAAACCTTGGTTTCCCCATGATGACAATGTTGTTCTTGACGTCAAGTGTTGGGTGCATTTGTTTTCACTAGTGACAAATATAACACCATACTCATGTTTTCATTCCATTGTGTTAAAATGATAGCAAAAATCATTTTTTTGTTGTTGGTGTGGAAAAAAATCATACTACCAATTATCAAAAGTTTGCCCAAACCCCTTAAATAATTTATACAAGTTAGATAATTCTTGCACATACATTGTTCATAACAATAAGTATTCTAAAAAAATCACCAACTTTCAATTAGATTTAAGGAATATAGTTTGGAACGAATGTTATACATATTCCTGGTTCATCAAACATATGATGGAAAACTTGCATTGATACTCTTCTTGTAGGATCTCCAACATCCACCACCTTTTTTTTCCTCTTCACCAATATTAGTAGTCAATGTGTACTTCCAAGTCGTTGATGGCCACATCTCCTTCTTTTTCTTCACGGACAAAAAGAATGCCCTCAAGGTATTTAACTCCTCACCGACCTTAACATGATAAAAACTCAATCAAAATCATGGTTTTAAAAATCAACCACTTCATGAACTATGCAAAAAGAAATGTTGAGTGAATAAAATAACATAGAATAACATTTTGAAAATTAAGTTAATAAATTATCAACAATCTTTTGCATTGAAAATAAATGGTTAATTCCAAACAATATCATTGACATGTATTCATTTAAAACCTTGTCATTGATGACAAGTTTTACAGCCCCCAAATGAACCCTTGGAAAAAAAGAAAATGGAACTTGTATTGATTCCCATATTTATTGAAAATGGCATGTTAATTCATACAAAAAATTTCATGTCATAATAATGACAATACAACATGTATGAACTATGTGTTAAATGATTACATGTTGCAATTTGTAAATATGTTTATATATATTGGTCCAACATTTCAATCATGTGAAATAACTTATTAAATACTTCAATTAATCACTAATTAAATAAAAAACTTATTCAATATTGGGACACAATTAAAGCATTGGAACATTAACTAGCTTGTAATCTTGCATATAAGAACTCAATATTGATAGAACCCTATAAATATTATAATTGTGACATTATTTGTAGATTGTCAAACCATCAGACAATGTAGCCATTACTATTGGTGGAAAATGAAAACTTAGCATGCAAATGAAATGCAATGTCAAATTCAAGGAGAAAAGAAACATTTATACAAATAAGACCTTTTTATCAATATGAGGAATAGATAACAAAACCTTGTAATAAGTAGGCACACAATTCACACAAAAATTACAAATCATATATGCATTCTAGCAAGATTCTTCCTTTTGAACTACTGCCAACAACTTCTCATGAACAAGTTTAGGAGCATGTACATGTCCTCATTCCACCACTTTGTGCTCCTTTCAACCATGCCTTGAATTACATCCATTGTAAATGAACATGCCAAGGAAGCTTGGGCATTTGAAATGCGGGCAAGAATGCTAGAAACTAACAAGGTTGAAATTTCCAAATATGTTCCTAACAACACTTCATCAAGTAGATCCCACTTATCCCAATCTAAATGCACATTTGGTTGGAACTGGAAAATGATATATTAGGATCCAAAAGGGAAGTCTTCACATTTTCTCACAACCTCCACCTCTGATGCTATCATGGACTTGGTTAATCCCCTATGTTTGGCTCTCCTAACATAAAGCTTTGTAAAAACTTCTAGTTGAATGCCATTTTTACATGTCAAAGTACATTCCTCCAAGCTCTTCCATAGACTCTTATCTAGAATTTGTTGAAAATCTACAAAAACACGCATGACATATCCTTTTATAAATATAATGGTTCTTGAAACAACATTGTCTCATGTCATGTTCTCATGGTTCAATCATGTCATGAAAGCTACTTTCATCATAATAAAACATACATGCAAATTGCACATGAAAACATTACTATGATAAAATTTCCTTAAATTGGAAGCTATGAAAGTTTTTGCAATATCCCCACCAAAAATACAAAATGTAACAAATAAGAAGGAATTCATGATTCTACTTATGCTTATGGTTGTTGAAAAATCAAGCTCTAATTTTGCATTTTGTGATTTCAACTGCATCATTATTGCTTGGGCATCTTGAAACGTCCTTAAATATTCCTCATATTGATGTTCACCTTTCTAGATATACCAAGTTGTTGTTTCGGCATTGTAAATGTTATTATGAAAGGAAAAACATGATGCAAAGGCTATAAGGGTAAGGGAGGGGTTACAAAAGTTTTTTGGTGGAACATGTTGTCTAGCCAATTCATGCACTGCAAGGGGCCACGTTTCATCAAAAACATGTTGGTCATCATGGTCTTGTGACCATTCCTCCACTTCATTTTTTGTATCACCCAAAAAATACACATGTTCCCTTGAACTACCTATAGCACTAATAGAACATGAAGCCATAGGGGACTCCCGGTCACTAGAAGAAATGTTGTCCATTCTAACCATATTTTGGTAACTAATATGCGACAAATGTCTAAACCAACTTATTTTACAACTTGCAATGTGTTAGTCTTACGTGTCCATGTAGTTGCGACTTGTTGTAGTCACATATGTAATTATAGGAAGGGTTGAACCAAATTCTAGTTGTAGATGTGACTACAACTTATGACTATATGATTTTCATTGAAAATGTAAATGAAAAGTGAACAATGTCATCCAATTTGGATTGCATCCATCAATGGATGATAACATAGTTGTTTTTGCAACTACAATGAAATTTTTTATAACTATAATAGTATACTCTACCACATGTACAAAGAAATATAGACCATAAAAGGAAAACTTTGTTATTTCAATTAGACTATTATCCCTTCAATGTACCCATCCATGGGTCTTGTTTGCAATTATCCATGGCTCTTCCATGATATAATATTTAACAGCTAATAGGTTGCTAGAAAATGCTATTATAACCTAGTTGGTAAATTAAGCTAGGTAAGTCGAATAGGTTACATTAAACTAAGTAGGCCTATGTACATTGGTAGCCTAGCCTAGCTTGCATATTTAATTAATTACAAAATTATCTATAGGTAGTAATAGGCTTGTTTACTAGGTGTAACTAATAGCCCACTAGGTTATGAAGGTTAGATCTACTTAGGCTAGGTAAGCTAGGTATGTAGTTGGTAGGCTAGGTCATTAATTAGTAGATTGGGTAGTAGGTAGTAAGTAAAATAGGTAATAGGTAGGTTAATTAATTTTTTGTGTGAATATGTGATCATGTTTTCATATTAATTATTTAATTATTTAGATTAGGTACTTAATCAATTAATTAGATAGGTTAAGTAGTATGTATTAAATAGGATAGGTACAAGTAGGTAGTTAGGTAAGCTAAGCAATAAGTATTTTATTTTGTGGACATGTCATTTTTTGGGTATTAATTGATTAATTAATTAGTTATGTTAAATTTTTAATTTATTAAATGTAGGATAATAATCAATTTATTAGGCAAGCTAGGTAATAGATAGTAGGTATGTAACCTAAATAATATGTAATAAGTAGGATAGGCACTAGTAGACCTAATAGGTAGCTTATAGGTAGTTTATAAGTTAAACAATAGGAATTTTATTTTGTGGATATGTCATAGTGTTTTTTTATTAATTGATTAATTAATTAGCTATGTTAAACAATTAATTTATTAAATGTAAGCTAAGTAATTAATTTATTAGGTAGACTAGGTAATAGATAATAAGTATGTAACCTAAGCAATATGTAATAAGTAGGATAGGCTCTAATAGACCTAGTAGGTAGCTTATAAATAGCTTATAAGTTAAGCAATAGGAATTTTATTTTGTGGATATGTCGTAGTGTTTTTTTATTAATTGATTAATTACAATTAATTTATTAAATGTAAGTTAAGTAGTTAATTTATTAGGTAGGTTAAATAGTAGATAGTAAGTATGTAGCTTGAGTAGTATATGATAAGTAGGATAGGTAGTAGTAAGTGGTAGGTAGGTTAAATTGTAAATATTTTATTATGTGGATATATGATTTTCAATAATAAAAAATTAAACTGGTTAGGTAATTAATTTATTAAATGTAAGTTAGGTAATAAATAGTAGGTATGTAGCCTAAAAAATATTATACTTAATTAGTAAGTAGGGTAGGTAGTATGTAGTACGTAGCTAAGTTAAGTAATATGTATTTTATTGTGTGGATATGTCATAGTGTTTTTATATTAATTAATTAATTAATATGGTAGGTTAATCTATAAATGATAGGTAGTAAGTAAGATAGGTAATAAATACTTTTGAAAAATAATAAATATTTTATTGTGTGGATATATGATAATTTTTTTGTATGGGACAAAGATGTGATAGTGTTGTAGTGTTGTAGTGTTCCTTTTCATTATAATTTATCCCATATCCTTTGTCTACAACTTCAAACTAGTAAAGTATATAAGTAGGTGAAAGAATAGACTAAATTCATGGTATGCACAATAAACATAATGCATGTGCCATTCGGGATGAGCCAATCAAAAGGCTTGTCCCCAACAAAATAAATAGGATCTTACCTACCTACTTGGCCTATATTAAATAACATTTTCTACCTTACCCTAGCTTATAATAGGTTACCTATTATAGTTTAGCCTAGGATAGTTTATAATCAAGTAAGAATAATAACTAATTTTTTAAATTATAAAATATATTTTTTGTAATATTGATATTTAATTAATGTAATTATTTTTTTAATGGAAAATTGCCACGTGTTTTATGGCCATTGGATTAAAAAATTTCCTAACCACCCATCAATGGCACATTTGGTAACATGTGACTATCCTAAACGTAGTTGCAAATTGGGGTTCCACATCATACTAAGGATCATCCATGGCAATGGATGAAAAATTCTAGCCTAGTTGTCAAGTTTGTGACTATAGTTTCAACTTCATGGCCATGTCATGTCTTTTACAACTTATTATCTTTTGGCACTTATTTTAGGTGACTAGGCTATTTTTATTTACATGTGTCCATTATAACTATAAATGAACCGCAAATCCAATCATTTATTTTCAAATTTCTTCTAATGGGTTTTCATTGGGTCTTGGAATGTTTCTTGTGTTCTAAAACCTTGGTAACCTTGGAGCCAATCGATGAGCTCTAACTTTTGTCGACATAAAGTTCCTCTGACTAACAAAATATGATTTTACAACCCCTGAGGGTGGTGTTGAATGTGAATGTGGATATTCCAAATTTGGTGGAAATGGAATAGATCTTGTCCTCTCATGTGATCCCTCTAAATAAATACCATTTTCACATGAAGCATTGATACGAATGGGCATCATAGCCTAAAGTTGATTTTTTACAAATGACATGTATTTCAATTTTTCCCACTCTTCCAATTGGTTAAAAGGCTCTGGAATGTAGATTTGCGATAATGATATTGAATGAGTTTTAATGTCCATCCATGTAAAACTCACTTTCAATATAAATGGACTTTCCATGTTGGCCCATCCAAATTATTCTTATACAAAATCATCATCAAACATTTGGTCAACACACCAACTAAAATATTTGAATGATAATGTACACAATGCACTACTTTGACGTTCAATAATCACATGTAAAAACAAAGCCAAAACGTTGATAGGCAATTCACTCATATTAACAAAATATAGAATCACACACCTATTAATTATGTCACCACTTGATATTTTATGTTGGCCCTCCAAGTTTGTTGATATTATTTTCACTTGATGCACAAGATTTGAAAGTACATAAAATTAACAATAGTGTCCAAAAAACGAACCCTTTTGGCAACATTGTTGATTTTGTAGAAAAATCCACCAATATAAGTGCCAACCTAGGATCATTGTATTGTTGAACTATTTTTTTGGCAATAACTTGTTGTCTTGTCCCAAATTTAAATGTTGTTGTATCATAATTGTCACCCCATGGAGTATTAGCTTCATAATATACCTCCAAAAGCGAAACTGTGACATTTTCAAGATGATTGTTTTTATGAATTTTCCATTATTCTGCACATTTTCCAATCACATTGGTAAATGCAAATTTCTTTTTCTCCCACCCTTGGACTTCCTTGAATGTATGGTTCACTTTGTCTCACATTACTTAATATTTGTCAAAATTGCCCACAAATGCATTTCTCAATGCCACATCAGAAAAAACTTGGTGTTGGAATCAAATTACGATAGTTTGATGGGGTGGAGTGGATAAGGAATTATGTCTATTTTGCTAGACATTTTCCCCTATACAAAAGATTTGAGGTTTTGAATCTAGTAGTCACCAAAAATAAAATAAAATAAAATCAATGGCATGAACCAAAAATAAATCTGGAGTAAACCAACAATTAAAAACTTTGCAAAATACATTATGAAAGGAAATACATTATACATAATTTGGTGGAGTTGAAAAGAGGATCCAAGCTCACCTTGCATTGTTCAATGTGCCTTTCCCCTAGGAATGTGGACATCATGACCAAAGGTCTTTTGACACAACAATGAAGCTTGTGTGCATGATGTCCTTCCTATTCCACTTGTATCATCATTTAGTGAACTTCCATATTTCATTTGTAGGGGTTTGTTTTTGCTTTTTTTGGGGGGTTAATTTTGTGTTATCTAGAATTTGGCAAAATTTTCTAATTTTTGACAAAGTTTTTGAATTTATACTAAAGAAACCAATAAAAAAAAAAAATTCCAATTTGTTTCATAACCACATTGCAAATTTTGCCACAAAAAAAATCATTGATTTGGAGGATATGATTTGGATGGGCTCTCGTCTTTCTATGGTGTTGGAATATCTAGAGAGGTATTTTGTGTGCATTTATTATGATTTAAATATATGAAAATAGTGGATTTCAAAAGATATAGGTTAAATTGGACATCCTACACTCTATAGTAGTCCCATGGATTATACATAGTTGTGATAAAAAAGATGGCAAGTAGCCTTAACCCTCTTTCTATTTTGGCATCTCTTCAAAGTTTCATATTATTGTTCTTACGTGTTAGTACCTTCAAGAAATAAGTGGTAATATTTGTTGTAGAATATATTACCATTAGTTGAAATTAGTACATTTTTTTTGAAGTTTTTAGTTTTCTTGTTTTTTATGTGGTCTTAGAAGTTGCAATTATTTTTTAAAAATTTCAACTTGTAGTTGACAATTACCATTATTAGGTTTTGAATGTAATTGTCAAGCCCCTTGTCAAGGTTTATTTTCAAGGTATAATTAATCAAATTAGTTTCATGTTCCTTTTTTTTGGGGGAGATTTTGTGGTGTATGTTGATATTGTGTGGGTATTGTTTTTACCCTTAAATACCCATCAACTATGTACAAGATATATAAATTGATATAACATAACCTATTTTATCAAACTTGATGTACCTTAAGCGTGTTAACTCACACCTTTTTTTCATGTATTTGGTTTATTTATATTTGTGGATGACTATATTTTAGAGACTAGGTATGTAGGTCTTAGGGTACATAGGGTCTATACTTATATAACCTATTGACTACATATACCTTATATACCCTATGTACTAACCCTACCTAGAACCTTAAACCCTAATTACAGATGAAGCTTTAGGATTATATTGACATTCCAAAATTGTATTTGGATATTGTACTCACAAAATTACTTTGTGGTTTTTGGTTTTTGTATCCAGTAAGCATATAGTCATAGGCATATTTGAAAAAAGTGGTTATTTTAAAGCACTTGTCAAGTTGGTTGTAAATATTACAAATTCTTTAATAATTCACATCAAAATTTGTGTTTCTACAAATTATATGCACATATACAAGTTAGTACCATGCATTTTAAATTTGAACAATTTCAAGAAAAAAATTAGTGTTTTTACAAAAGTACAAATTGAGTCCAAATAAGTATACCAATTTTCTTCTTCTTGAATTAGAAAACGAAATACATATTATTTGGTCCATTTACTTTAAAATATATATATGATGGATGGGGTACTTGGCCTTACTTGATCCTAAAACTATAAAAATGATTATGTTTGGAGCTTGCTTTCATTTTAAAAAATGATGGACAATATACCTTTATTCTAAGAGTTTTTTGGGGGAAAAGTTATACACCCATACTTGAGGATACAAAAGACAATATAGCCACACAACATAGGTTTACAAAATAGGTATAATGAATATGGATTCCAAGACTACTTAGAGATGTGCTTGAATGAAGGCAATGCTCCTAAGGTGACAACGTCACAACCATTGATTAAAACTCATAAATCACTTTTTGGGTTTTCATATTGCAAGTACTATTATAAAAAATAACTTTATGTTGTTAATTGTTAGGCTTTATATTCCATCTACGATCACATGAATATTACATACATTTTTTATAAGGTCATTTGAGATGTTTATTTGATGTACTTGTGCAAATAATTATTAATTGTTCAAAATAACTACCTATACTATAGTTTTACATACATAAAACATAAATATACTACCCATTCTTTGTGGTTAAATTTTCATGATTTTCATATATTCACACATCTTCAAGAAAAATGTAGACATACAATTTGCATTGATAAGTCAAGTCAAAATTATCCATCTCATTATTAGTACATGGTAATATTTCATTTGTTGATTTGTGAGTTATAAATTTTATGGTAAAATTGTCATGAAGAATTACACATGCTACCATGAAAAATGGGTTATGTAATGATGAAAAATGGGACTTGTAACCATGATAAAATTGTGACAATTTTAAGGTTGACTCTTGTGAGATTTAAATTGTGGAAGAAGGAAAATGAAGATTTTCCAAAGATTTGTTTTTTCTTTAATTTCCCTCCTAAAATTTTAAAGCTTAAAAATGAGATTTCTTTTATTGCATTGTAGCAAATTTTCTAATATGACAATAAGGGATTCTAATTCCAGAAAATAGACCAAAAAAATCGAATTCAATTCCAAGCACCTATGTTTCCAAAAATGCAAAAACACTACAAAGGACGAGGGGTTTTTTTTTTTTCCAATTCAAGGAGAGAAATTTGTTGGTTTGAACAAAACATTTGCCATTTTGTGGGGGTTACCAAACTTTTTTTAGGGCAGCTATAAGTAGCCCCATATGATTGCCTTAAAAAAATTTAAAGGTAGGGAAAACTTGTTCGGATCACGACTCCGACTTCTGGCGATCAAATTCCTTCGCGCAACCTCCGCACTGCAACGCAACTCTTCGGCTACCACGAGGATCGAGGAGAGGGAAGAGGAGGCAATAGACAGAAGAGACGTACATTCCGGACGCCTCAGTGGCATAATATTACTCCCGGAATATGCTATGTTGATGATTATTCCGCGGAATATGTGTCTGTCTTCATCTGGGGCTGATGGCGTTGTCACGAGCTCGGGATAACCACGTACCTACATACATACACGCTGATTCCAGGTCCTGAAATGGCAGTTTCGGGACCTCATGACTATTGTTTTGCGCACTGGACCGATTCCACCTCGGAACACAGCGAGCTTAGGTGGCATGGGCTTTTTCCAGGGCCTGTTTCAAAGCAATAAGGATCTTGAGGGTCGATTCTGCACACTTTTCAGGCATCTTAGATTGCAGAAGAAAAGCTTTCTTGGAAAAAGTACTGATTCTGACATAAAATATGCTGGCTTTTAAGAAACCACACAGCTCTACTTCTTGCAGAATCTGCCCTCAAATCTTCCTAAAGTGTCTCGCTAGCACACATTCTGCACCTTGTTTTCCTTTAGGTCTCGACTTTGCCCTAGAGGCTCACTAGGATGCAGAATGTCCTAGGGGGCACCTTATCTAGTGCATATTAAGCCCATCAGATTTGAACCCTGATTTATGTTGAATATCAACTTCCTACCAAGTTAATTAAGTTATTTTTATCAAATTATATTATACACCTTACAACTTTCATTGTATGTTTTTTCAACCATGAAAACTACTACCCAGAAATTCTAAAAACTTACACAAATAAATTTGACACCAGGAAATGAACAAAAAATATTCCATAAGATCCGACAGAAATTCGATAAACATAAACAAATTGAATGAAAAAAAAATGTTAATCAAAGGATGAACCATGGAAGCACCACACATGACTCATAAGCTCACAAAACACACATTATTAAGTCATTTGTTAATGATGTGAAATTTCACAACCCATTAGAAAACTACACCTTTTTAAAAAACTGGGGTCCCTTTGTTTTATAACCACCTTGGTCTAACATGTAATAAAATTCCTAACATGTAATTGCTTTGGGTGGCCTATTTGACTAGGGTGAACCAACACCCACAATGTAAAGCTAATCAAATTGCTTCCACTTTGATGGAACTTGGTACCGTGGTTAAAATCCCAAATTTTATTTAAATAGCTTTAAAATATTACAAATATCTCAGGCTTAGACTAAATTGTTGAAAATTGATAGCATATCAATGAGAAAATAAAGATGATAAAAAAACATTGATTTACAACAAGCTTTCCACCCAACCTTAAGATCATATAGATGGTGTTACAAACCGATGATTCGCCCTTGAACTTTGGCTTTCTCATGAATAAGAGATGAACACCCCATGTAGATATTACTTACTTTAAAAATGCATGCACAAGACCATCATTTCATGTAGATGCCACCTCCGTTTAAATAGTGAATCATCACATGCATTGAGATATTTCACATTAAATTTAATTAAAGACATGTAAATAAACTTACCTAATATATCTCATAGTTCCAAAAGTATGTGCATGTAATGTAAATATCTCAAATACATATAATCTGATAAAAATAACTTAAGTAACTTGGTAGGAAGTTGATATTCAACATAAATCAGGGTTCAAATATGATGGGCTTAATATGCACTAGATAAGGTGCCCCCTAGGACATTCTGCATCCTAGTGAGCCTCTAGGGCAAAAGTCGAGACCTAAAGGAAAACAAGGTGCAGAATGTGCCCTAGTGACACACCTTAGGAAGTTTTGAGGGCAGATTCTGCAAGAAGTAGAGCTGTGTGGTTTCTTAAAAGCCAGCATATTTTATGTCAGAATCAGTACTTTTTCCAAGAAAGCTTTTCTTCTGCAACCTAAGGTGCCTGAAAAGTGTGCAGAATCGACCCTCAAGATCCTTAATGCTTTGAAACAGGCCCTGGAAAGAGCCCATGCCACCTAAGCTCGCTGTGTTCCGAAGTGTAATCGGTCCAGTACGCAAAACACTAGTCATGAGGTCCCGAAACTGCCATTTCAGGTCTTAAGAGTCACAACATTTCGGGACCTGGAATCAGCGAGTATGCATGTAGGTACGTAGTTATCCCGAGCTCGTGACAACGCCATCAGCCCCAGATGAAGACAGACACATATTCCGTGGAATAATCATCAACATAGCATATTCCGGGAGTAATATTATGCCACTGAGGCGTCCGGAATGTACGTCTCTCCTGTCTATTGCCTCCTCTTCCCTCTCCTCCCTCCTCGTGGTAGCCGAAGAGTTGCGTTGCAGTGCGGAGGTTGCGCGAAGGAATTTGATCGCCAGAAGTCGGAATCGTGTACTGGAAATGAATTTTCAATAGCGGAGAAAATTTCTGAAAGAAAGTGAACTAGGATTCTTCAAGCAATCTAGTTTTTTCTTTGGTTTTCTGTGTGTGTTTTCAGCAGAAAAGACTCTGCGTGACCAAAGCTCGAAATATCCAATATCGGGGGGGAATAGACGAGAGAGCCCGGGATCGAGCGAAGGAGAGAGAGAGAGAGAGAGAGAGAGAGAGAGAAGAAGAAGAAGAAGAAGAAGAAGAAGACAGCAGGTAGAAGAGCGGCGGAGGAATTTTTGAGGATTGCTGGAGAGATCGGAAGAAGAATTAGCATCTTTGAGAATTTCATTTGATCGATATGGCGATAGCAGTGGGAGTAGGAACGACACCAGGGATTTATCGATGTTCTTCTTCTCATGATTTTAGTGCCAAAGCCGAGTTGTCGAATTTTTTGCCTGCTCAGAATGCTCTTCATGACGTCTCGAAAACCTCACAAGTGACTCCACGACGAGGAGATTCAGCGTTATCAAGTCTCAGGTTACTGGACTTCTTCTGTCGACACAACAACCGTAGCAGCAGCATGATCCACCGTGAAGACTTTAGACATCGATTTAGGAGAGGAGCTCGACAAGGAGTAGTTATTATGCCGAAGAAGAATTTCTTCCAACAGACATCTGTTGGGGCAGACGGCAGTAACGCAAACCTGCAACAATGGAGCACTGAAGAAGTCGATAGGAGGAAGACTCAACATCACGAGATCCGTGTTTGTATAAACAAGACTTGCCGGCGCAGCGGAAGCTTAGAAACGTTGGATGTCATTCGAAGCCTTGCACCTCCAAGTGTTACAGTTCAGTCCTGCGGCTGTCTAGGTGAGAAACCTCGGCCGCTCCGTGCTTCTGGATAGACCCCGCTCTGTAGTTGGCGTTAGACACACGGCAGTTCTCTACAAGGTGCTCTTTGTCAGGGTTCAGGGTTCAGGGTTTCTTCTTCTTCTTCTTCTTCTTCTTCTTCTTCTTCCTGCTACATATGCATAAGTTTCCAACTCTACATTACGATGCTGTTGGAATAAAGGTCTGAGAAGAAAGTAGAATGCAAGATTTCTTTGCCGAGTTTCCGTAATACCTCAAATGCAGATCCTGCCCACTGTTGTAATGAGGGAAGAAAAAGAAAAAGTTGGAAATCAAATGGCTGGACTTGAAAGGTTTATAATCAGGAAATGTGTTAAAAAATCAGTTGGACTGTTTATGAGATCTTATGATTGTCATCCTTAACTACGTTGCTGCTATCTCTCTATCCTCCTCTCTTGATGCAGTTTGTGAGACTTAGAACTGCATGTGAATTCTACTGGATTAAGATGAAGGTCTGAGATGTTTGGTTTCAAGACAGGAAGAGTTCTAATAACGCTGGAGTTTGTTGGGATGGTAGGAAGTTGTGGAGTGGGGCCAAATTTAGTGATTTTGCCTGTGGAGATGATTGTTAATCATTGCAATACGGCGGCACATGCTGCTCGGTTGCTTGCGTTGCAGTGTGGAGCTGAAAACCCAGATGTCAACTTGAAGGCCTTGGCACTCAAGCAACAAGCAAATAAGGAATTTGAACTTGGTAATTACCCCAAGGCAGAGAAGTTGTACTCTGAGGTCTGTTTCTCTCTCCTTGTCTTTCATTTTTCTCACTTGTTAGCAATTGAAGGCATCAGAAAAAATCTCCAAACTTGTGACAGAGCCTCAAAGTCCAGTTACACTTGCTGGTCTACGCATCTTTATTTAGGGTTTATGAATGGGAACAGTTCTCAGGATTATGAGCAAAGGGGTTGCTTGGTGTTACAGGAGTAGGCCTTAAATGAAGATTTTTTTTTCCAATGCGCTCCTTGGTGTACTAAAATGTTCCAGTAAAGTTTCCAAGGATCTGAGATCTCTTTTCTAGGTTCTATTGATGTGCCACAGAATCTTTCAATGATTCGAGACACTGTGTAAAGGTGGTGTACATATTTGCAGGGGTCAATCTTGTTTTGCTGTAGTCATGCTGTTATTATTTGCTGTTTTTTTGTGATGGGTATTTCTGGATATGTGTCTCTCTAGCTGGAAGTATTTTTGGCATTTTGATTGGTAAATTGCTGTTTGATACAGGCAATAGACTTGAATCCATCAGGAGGACTTCACTTCATATATGCCAACAGGTATGTTTTTTTCTGGATTTTGAGTTTCATTCCTGTTTGTGTTCTGACTGTTTCTTCCCATAAAATGGTTTATGCACCAAACCTAGTTTGGTATCCTCTGATATGCAAGCACTAAAAATGAAGCTGTTGTTTCTTTCATTTACAGGTCAGCATTACGTTTGGCTCTAGGAGAATTTAAAGTGGCCCTGGAAGATGCTGAAGAAGCTGCAAAGATTGCACCGCAGTGGCCCCAGGTATGATCATCTCTACTATGGAGGTGTTCCTGGCTTTGATGTTAAGAGCATTGTGATGCAGAGCTGTAGTCTTCTGGTTTGGAGGTGGATTTGAACTGAATCACATCACACAAATCTTATATGTTTAAATATTTCTGTCCACTGGTCTGATCTAGTGTAATTGAATTGGTAAGCATGATGTATTTTTAGCTAGCACTATCCTCTCTTCATCGGTATGCAAACTCCAAAACTATGGTAGGTTTGGAGGAACCTTAAGACCTCAGATGGCTAAGTTTTAAGCAAATTTCCATTGATTGCAGGCTTTTCTTCGACAGGCAGATGCATTTTCAGCAATGGGTGAAATTCAAGCTGCTCTGTCTGCTCTAAAAACTGCTCTGCATTTTGACCCCTCTCTACGGCGCTCCAAAAGCTATCAGGTTGACACTGGTCTATGGACTAACAACACACCACCTGCTGTTGTATGTAAGACAGGTCACCATATTGTTGTAGTTATCAAGTTAAACTAGTCTAGGAGGTTGGCATGCAGTGCAGATGATGGCTATTCTAAGGTGTTATCCTTTCCATTGAGTGTGGTTAACTAGGAATTTTGACTCAGTTTAATTTGTTCTCTGCAGGTCAAGTCCCGGGATCTTGAATCCAAATTGGCCCTTTTGATTGCCAATGCTTGATCTTGAAGATGGCTTTCACCCAAGGGGTATATTGCCCTGTGATAGATCAAAGTAGCAACCCTAGAAAGGCTGAAGTCAATTTCTTGTGCAGAATGTGGGAGTCATTCTGCAGATAGGTTCCTTACAGTGTTTAGTATTGCACTGAGGTGAATGATCAAGGTTTTAAATAAAAGAAAAAGTTGTACTAAGGGCCCGTATCTCACATATACCTAGTGCTTTGCATCCAACAGAGAGGCAGTCAATCTGGAAGTGATTGATTCACTGGGTGAGTTTTAAACTGTGTTTGAGGGGAGCTGCCTGCAGTACTTGCTGCACCATGATTTTGAGTGGCAAAGCTGCTGAACAGATCTCATCATCTGTTGTACAGATTTATGGCAGAAACAATTTTACATAACAGTTGCATAGAGAAGAAGAGCATTAACATGCTGATATGTTGTTGCAACTTGAAGTTCATGTAGCAAGTGTTCCCCTCAGTATTGCTGAGAGCATCCTGCAACCAATTTTATGGCCATGTCCTGAAGCTGTTGTACTTTTAACAGAATGAAAGCATTAACAGGGGATGGTGTAGGGCTGGCACGTTTATAGAAGCCTGAATGAAGGGCACCAGATTGAAATCCATCTCAAGACAAAAATGTCAGTGAGAAAACA
>Ga0116227_10000518_pt1 | contig 75432 bp, 46 predicted proteins | sample S1TSphgellanicum_FD_89693 | JGI IMG/M metagenome (GOLD analysis project Ga0116227, IMG submission 89693) | Host-associated microbial communities from peat moss isolated from Minnesota, USA - S1T2_Fb - Sphagnum magellanicum MG | ecosystem: Host-associated > Plants > Peat moss > Unclassified...
GATAAAAAGTTTTTATTTTCATTCAAACATTTGTTAAAAAAGAAAAATTACTAAATTATTTTTACCCTCCTCCCTTTTTTCCAAAACAAGGGACCCCGGGCCCCCCCCCCCCCCCAACCCTAATATTGTTGTGTATTGTATTGCACAAACATAATCATTCCTTGATATGATTTAGAAAAGCTGAATATGTTCTATGTTGTCTTATAAGTTGCCATTTACTTGTTTTGATTCTCACAAGTACACAAAAAGGAATCACTGTCAACAAAAGTTTTCTCAATGGTATTGATATTGTAATCACAATATTATATACGTAAGCAATGAGCATTCCAAAATCTTTCCTTTCTTGATTGTATACTACTTTTAGGGTGGCATTATGATTGATGGTTGGGTTGCAAACTTGGAAAAGAATCATTGCATGCACAATTGAAAATAAGCACATAATGTATAAAATATGTGTTTCTATGACACATGGAAATACTTACATAAAAAAATGCATATTAGGAACTATGCATATAAGCTTATAAATTAAAAGCATTGTCAAGTATTCATATATATTGTAATTATGGGGGTATTTTAAGATGCAATGCTTCAATTTGGCCTCACTATATTATCCGTTCTTTGAATTTCAGAATGGAGACTATTTTAAGAATCATGACCTTGGGTTTTTTCAAGGGGCCTACCTCATATTTGCAAAACAACTACAATAAACTTGATACTATTATTGTCATTGACTCTTGGTATTAAACTCACTTATTATCTTGTTACAATTTTGAAAATGTTTACATATGGGCTTATAAGGGAACCCATAAAGTTATTGTACAATTGGTGGAGCCATAGTCTATTTGGACATTCATGATCTTATGTAAAAATACATTGATTCCTCATGATTGCTCAAGTGTAACATTAGTTGTATTCAATTTTTCTTGACCTCACATGTGAATTTTTCCTTTTGAAGGGTTCACATTTATATGCGAGGTAAAGGGAAAGATGGGTTTTTTCGTTTTGCAATTTTTCGAGCATTTCGAGCGTTGTTAGCTTTACACAACTTTGCATTTTTCACAAATGTCATTGTAAGGGAATTACCAACAATTTTTTGGATCTAAAAGTAATTATATAAAGCTCATGACTTATTTTCAATATTGATAAATGTTTAATGTAACAAAGGCTAAGTTATCATATTCAATAATAATTAAGGTATGTGTTGCAAATTGCATACATGTGAAAAATATAATTTCCATATACGAATTTTGTATTCAATTATAAAAATATGTCTTTCAATCCAATCAAGGACCTTTTCCTTATACTAATTTATTGTGCTTTTTGAGATACATAGTTAACATGTACACTTATCAATATGGGAATCATGGCCAATGATTAACATATTAGACAATTATTCTTGCTAAATTTTTTTTATAGGCCATTATGGATGCAATACAAGGGGCTTTTGTTCCTCTTAGCAATGTCTTTTTTTTTATTGGTATTGTCCTTGCATTCTATGCACTTATGGGTATCCAATTTTTCGGTGGTCTTATGAAAGGGAGGTGCGTATTTGATTTTTCGAAATAATTTAATTTTTCAACATTACTAAGATCCATATTTAAAATCTATTTCACATGTATTTAAATTTGACAATCATTTTTTTGATATATAAGCTCGTGTTTTAAATTCATAAATATTTAGGTGTTGATTATATATCTTGTGAAATCATGCATAAAATTACAAAATATGTTCCATGCTATAATTTGAAACATTTCCTCTATTGAATATATTAAAATGAGGTTTATTTTTTATGACATAATATAATAAATTTGTATTATCGCAGCTGATTTTGGTTTTTTGTGAAGGTGTGCACGAATTACAGATAATCAACCATCATACCTTAATGAATTTTGTGGTGTCCATGGTGTTGAAAAGACTTGTGATAAGAATTATACTGGAGACCTTTTTTTTTCACCAGGACTTCAATCTTGCAATTTGGTAATTTACTTTATGTTAAAAATATTTTTAATTTGTTTGCTAAGAATGGAATTAAGATTTACTTCCATTATATGACAAGTAACAAAATCTTACACATTAAGGCATCTTTTATGGGTTTAGAAACAATATATAAATTTGTTTCACTAATAATTATGAGGTTGAATTATGGGAGTGAAAATTTTAAAATTTGAAATAAAAACATCTCTTTGTGTGTATGATCATGTTTGTTTAATTCACATAAGGTGCATTCTAATTAGGGTACATACAAAGAGCTATGAAATTAAGTACTTTTGTCTCAAAAGAACTTGGTAAAGGTGAGGTTATAAGGTAATAATGTTAAATGATTGAACCACTTCCCAAAGTAAGCAACATTTCAAGTTTCAATCATGCTTGTTCTAGTTATCGCCAAAAACTTCTATTCATTACATATTGACCTTGTATTTTAATTTGGAAACAACTTTTAGTTGTATTTTTAGGTACATATTTTAGCTCCAAAGACAAAAAATTTCAATCAATGTTTTTATCATAATTTGTAGTCAAAAGCCTCATCAAGAATCACCATACCTAAGTTCTTCAAATTTTGCTAGGTTTTCAAATTTTGTATGACTCTTATGTATGTAGAATTTATATGCACTAATGATGTATCTATATGATTATTGCAGACTTTTGGTAACCCTAATTGGGGAGCAACAAATTTTGATAACCTTCCATATGCTATGTTGACTATTTTTCAGGTTTGTTCACATGCATCTTGTATTGAACAACATTATGTGCTCCCAACATTTTTACACATGATATCAATTTCTTGCAAATATGGACTTCACATATATTTGCATTGTCCAAATATCATTTAGAAAAATTACATGAGATCTAAAAAATAAAATAAACATTGTTATATTTATGTTTACCAACCTTATATACTTCAATACCTTGAAAACATTTAAAGAAGGCCAATACTAAATGCCCATATTTGATATATCTATAAAAAACCATCTCAATATGTATTAATTAAAAATTGAAAAATTGTAAAAGTACTTTTTCTTATGATTCACCTAGGTTTGGGCATATTGATCAAAAATAATTTCAAACAATCTTCAACTACAAATAACATGAAGCTAACCTTCAAAAACATATTATTTTGATAAAAAAAGTAATGTCATGAATCAATATAAGCTAAACTTTTGGGTTGTGGTAAACATGTGGGTTACTTTGCAAAAATAATGGATGATTTATAACAAGGAATAAAATTGGAAAAACCTTCAAATGTCAAAAGTATTCATACTTAGGTTACAAACATGGAGTCAACCCTAATATTTTCTTGAAGCCATTATCATCTTGCATCAAAGTATACATTTGGTTGGTAATTTAGTAGAAATAAACATTGAGGAGTCTTACTTTGATATGGGTTTCAACTTTATAACAAAGGTCAATGTTGAAACATGCAAATAATGTTCTTCACATGAAAAGTGAATTAATAACATTGGAATAATAATTATCTCCTTGTATAATTGGGTAATTGATGTATTATTTGTTGAATTGTAAAAACAGATAATTTCTCTTGAAGGTTGGTCTTTGAACATGTATAGTGTTGCTGATGCTGGAGGCAATCTTGCACGTATTTATCTACATTTAAACTTCTATTTAATGCCATTGTATATACATATTATTGGAAATGATAATGTTTAATGTTATGGTTAATCCATAAAAAAAATTTATTGTTGAAATAAAATCTCAATAACTTGTTATTTCACTTTTATAAATCCCCATAAGAACTTACTAAATATTGATTTCATTAGTGTTGGTTTTTTCAAATTTGCATTTGTCTAAAGTTGCTATGCAAACTTTGCCATGCAAATCAATTTAATGGACCAATTATGTAGAATTACATGGTTTTGCAATTCCACATTCACATATTCAAGGAAAAGAACAATAATTAAAAGAACCATGTCAATAGTGATATTATTGCTTATATATTATATAGTTATTAAATGCAACTTTTGACATCAATTACAAGTAGTAATTTGAAACCATTGTTAACATCATGAAATTAATCTTCCCATAAACCTTGAATAAGATTAATTGTGATGGTTTCAAGATTAAAAGGTTCCAAATTTGATGTATCATATGATAACAATTTAACTTGTGTGCTACATGATTTATTTCACTTCATGATTACAATGTTGAAATCATTATGTGAAGTTGGTTTCTATATACAAGTGGATATTTAAGTGGATTGATAATGCAAAGAATGAAATCTCACTTTCTAATAATTCATTGAAATTTGTTGTTTTACATTTTAGGAATATATTTTATTCTTTTGGTCATCATTGGAACTTACTTTTCAGTAAATATATGTGTTGCTGCAATTAGTGGTGTGTTCCTTCGAGTGCGACATGAACACCAGGTACATCATACATTGTGTAGTTTTTACATTAACAACAATATTGTTAAAAAAACATGATACATACACAAATTTTTACAAGTATTTCTTAAAGTACTTGTGGTGATGTAGCTTGTTACTTCAAATTTTAATCACATTATTATATAAATTGGATTTGATCATATGTTGTTCAACAATGTTGCATTCCCAACCATCACTTTTTTTCCAATTCAAACAATGACATCATCTCCCTTTTGGTGAATTTTTATTAACATTGTGAAATATATAGTTATATGCACATAATTCAACAAATTATTATACTATTTTATTTGTTTTAGTAAGTAGTATAATAATCTTTTCCTTGTCCAAACTTTCAATTTAATGTTATGGTTATACTCCCACCCTTGGATAGGCATGTTTAAACAACAATCCATATGATAATTAGATAGACTTGAATATTTCAATACATTACAAGTTCAATATAACATTACATGATATTGGATATTACTTTTGGTAATTCTATTCTTCCGGAGGGATAACTACAGACATAGGGACCAAATGAAGGGCATTTTCAAATGAAATGACTTTAAACACCAAATCATTGTCTTACACAACTTTTTGTATTTTGAAAACAAACTATGAAAAATGAAAGAAAATGAAACATTAATAACTAATTTTGAAAGTACACATGTAATGAAAAATCTAGAATATAATTGTACAACATTTGGGTTGTAGATCCTCTTGAAAAGTCAAAAGCGTGTAAAGAAATTTTCCTTCCATAATGCCATTATATTGGCCAACCTTCTCAAGGAAGTTATCCATAGTGATGACACTAAGCCAACAATGTTACAATCCTTAAAAGGCCAATTTTTTTCTTATAAACAACATATGCTAGGTATTGTGAAACGAAATACCATGAGGTTCAAAAAATCATTTGGAGGTTTCACTTTCCTCCAAAAAAATGCTAGCAATGCAATGTCCTTTGGCTTACAAGAGGACGATGATGAAGAAAATGAATACAATTTATCTTATAAACAAACAACAAAAAATGAAAAGAAAAATTTTACTCAATATTTAAATCGAATCCAAACCTTTCAACCAAATGCAATTCAAAAAAGACATGTTGTAACACAAAAATTGAAGAACACAATTCAAGGCATTGTCAAAAGTCCACTTTTTAGATATTATGAACTAGCTTCTATTAGCATAAATTTTGTTATTTTTTGCAACTATAAGGCAGAAATGTCAACAAGTCTATTGTTGAAACTTTGTATCCTAAAATTACATTCAACTTTTGTAATGACATAATTTTGCTTTTTTGTTTTGAGCACAACTTAATATAAAAAATATTTTTTATTTTATTGTTTATGAGTCATTTTTTCAAATATAAAAGGTTATGTTTGAAAACTTATCCAATAGGTAGATGTCTTGGAATTTATCATGCTGATAACATTTTGCTTGGAGATGACATTACGAATTATGGCTCATGGATCAAAAGCTTATTGGAGTGATAGTAAGTGTCTCTTAATTAAATTTTGCATAACATTAAGGTTTGAGCTCATAAATCATAATTTAAAATTTGGTAAGTTCATGTCCAAATATAATGAAAGATGTTGATCTTCATTTAATTAATAAAAATTTTAATTAACTCACACAAATGTAATTTGCATATGTGTAGTAATGAATGCATGGGCCTTCATGGAACTAGTGGTTACATGATTGTAAAGTTAAATTAATAGACATTTTCAAACAAAATCATATGAAAGTTATTGTATTTGTTGTATAATGGATATTTATGATTTGGAACAGTTATGAATGTATTGGATGTCATTGTGGTGGTGATATCATTTTGCGGATTAATTTCAAGGAAATTTCCAAACATTTCAGTTGTGAGATTGTTGAGATGGTTTCATCATCCTGGGATGAAAATTTCTCCATTGGATACACCGCTACCATTGGTGAGCGATATAAAATATCAACCAATTTGGGTGTATATACATAGAAGACTTTGAAGTTTGGCACCACTAAGGTAGATGTTAAACTAATTTGTTTCCTAAAGTTAAAGGTTGGGCAACCCATTCACAACACATAATACAATTTGAATAATAAATCATGCTTTTTGCTAATAAATAGTGTCAATTAATGTGAAGTGTGGATCCAAACATATGAATTTATGCATTCAACTCCATTTTATTGCTCAAATGTGCTATCTAAAAATATAACATCAATTGAAGAAAAATTTTCTTTTCCATTCTAGCATCTATAGCTAGTGTGACCAATTGAATTTTCATTCCTTCAAGAGGTGAAATCATATGGTTGCAAGTTGCAACCAATGTTTTCTTTTTTCAGATTTGTGAAATAGGTGGGTCAATGATCATGCATAAGAAGAATTAGCTAAATTTTGCTAAAGGTTCAAGGGGGAAGTAGAAAAATTTCAAATTCCTTATATAATTTGGCCATATTTATTCTTTAAGTATGGCTACTTGGGCCCATTTTTTCCAAATTTTTTTTTTACTTTTGTCAAAATAAAAATTTCCCCTTACCATGGTGCAAAAATTCACCAAAAAAAGGAACATTAGTTGCAACATAATCAATTTAGTTTAGTTACCAATCCCAATATGTTATTCAACCAACATTTATAATCACACGAATATAATTTGGTCACTTATATTTCTTGGTAAACTAATACACCCCATTTTTTCATGTTATACATGAATATTTAAAATTACGTTAGACTTATGAAAACATTAACAAAGGTTTGAAATTTGCTAGTACATTGTGAATGCATGTCTCTTCATGCTAATTTTTCACCTCCTTTTCAAAGAAGACCACCTTTGGCTAATTATAGTAATAAAGGCATCACAATGGCTCAATTCTTCCTTCAAGGATTTGAAAGCCTTTGTTTAATTTCTTTGATGTTTTGATGATCACTAGTTCATCATAAATAATTACATATTGTGGGTAGTATTATGCACACAATTTAGTAGTGTTACAAACATTTTCATGAATCCAAGTTATAATTAAGTATGACCAACAATCTTACAAATCACATGGCTATGATCTAGGTAAAATTTTGAATAAATGTTCTAAATCATGTTGAACTATAATAGTGAACACATCACTTATCAAATATATATTTACACATCTAATGGATAGTTTAAACTTGAAAATAGATTATTATTATATTACAATGTTTGGATATGAAACTTTATCATGCTCATGACAATAAATGTTCCCTCATGCAATATAGAAAATTGCTATATTAAATTTTAATTTTGTGAATTATGTGTGCATGAACATGTGTAGCCTATATGCATCAAAAGCCTCAAAGATTTAGGAAGTTTACTATTCTTTTTCATGGTAATAATGACTATTTTTTCAATCATTGGTATGCAATTATATGGAGGCCAATTTCATGATTTCCCTGAGGGTTACCCACGGGAAAATTTTGATACCTTTTTATCAGCCATGTTGACTTGGTTTGGTGTCACCACTACTGAGAGTTGGGTGGATCAAATGTGGAATGCTATGCGACCTGGGGTAACATATAAGTAAGTTTTTTGAAAATTCCCAAATCATAATGCAAATTAATTGGTCTTAACTTGTTTTTGAATAACCTAATCATCAAAAAGTTCAATTTGAAGATGATTAAAACTACAAATAAGATTTTTTCAAACTTGTCATTTTTCATAATGGGAAGGCATTTGTCATAAATTCAATGTTGATCATGTAACAGGTGGGTATCACCATTTGTGTTTGTGTTTTATTTCATCCTTACTTCATACATATGTATTGACTTGGTCATTGCTATTATACTTGAAAACACTGAACTTTCAGATAATCAAAAAAAACAAATTCAAAAGGTATATATGCATGATCCATTTATATTTAATGTTTCACTTATAGATGTGTGGGCACAATTATAGTTTATTTTTACATGAATTCTTTTTATAATCGATAAGCTAAATTCACATTTCAACATATTCATTGATTATGCAAAAAAATTAAATTTTGATTCATAACATTTTAACATAAAGGAGAATAATTAAAATAATAAGAATTCAACTTGGATTACATGTAGCACCATTATATAGAATTCATGCAAACACAACATCAACGAGTTTCATCAACAAGAAGTGGAGATTGGTTAATTGCAACAATGGAGAGAACACAAGTTGTAATGAGAAAGATATCGAAAAGAATGACCCTTATATCTCCTACTACTATAAGAGTGAAACATGTCAACATTCCAATGACAATAAGTAGTCAATTGAACCCATCCGAAACAAAATTTGAAATTTCAAAAATGCAACAATCACAAGAAATTGAAAATTTGGACAAGTTTATATTAGAAGAAGGGCAACAAGTTCCCAAGGTTATGAAACAAATAGTTGATTCAGAAAGAATATATATGGAAGCTCCAACTAAGACAAGAACCTTTGCACAATCAACCACAATTTTTAAGGAAAATGCTTTGGGTATGTGAAAACCCAAGAATGAACAACCAAACTAAGTTAATACATCAATCGAAAGATCAATTGTGCTAAAAATACAAAGCATCCCAATACTCAATGTTTGAATATAATCATAACAATAATTATTGAACTTTAAAAAAAAGATCAAATAATGGTTGATCAACATCAAATGTGCATAAAGTCCTCACATTGTGACTTAACCAAGGTAGACCCATCAAATTTCATTTCCCATTTGAACTCCAAATTCCATCACCTTAGTTCAAAAGTATGTTGAGGATGCTTGATTTCTTTTAAGATAATATTAGTGTTGTCAATATGCATAGACCTTTCAAAATAGGCAATGTCATTAGTCTTGTGAAGGGAATTTTTTTTTAATCACACCTATCTCATGATCAAACTTAGCTATAAATGTTTTTGTCATGGGATCCTTGAATTTGTTTTTTAATTTCGTATTTTTCATAATGTATTTTGATGTAACATTCTATGTTTACATTTTTTTGTGCATGCATTTGTTCATTCAAGCCTTTTAATCTTGTTGAACACACATATTTTGGATGTTACAGAAACACCAAATGAAAACAATGAAAATCTCAATGATTCCTCCATGATTAGATCTCATCATTTAAGTATACATGTTCCAAAATCAGATTTGAAAGTAGAACAAGGAAAATTTCGAAGGAGAAGCCATAATGATATGTTTAGCACAACATGGCAACCTTCACAAACTAGTATATCTACACAACAACCTAGCCAAGCATCAACACAAGTTCTTATTGGAGCAGGATATTCAAGAAATATAGCTTTAATCCAAGAAAAAGGGTTGAGCAATACAACTCTACAAATAGCAATGTTGAATTTAGTTCAAGACCTAAATAACATTTCTAAAACAACTAATGATGCTCAAGAAAAAGTGACAAAATTATCATCAATAAAACCTTTCAAGGAAGAGTTTCCAAGAGGAAATGGAGAACTAATAAACAAAGGAGAAATAACAAAGATTAGTGTTGTTGAGCCTTTACTTGGTTTACAATCAAAAAAGAAAATATCATTCAATCTCTTAGATTATGAAGGAATGCAAGAAAAGTTTGCAGACACACCTTGGTATTTTTCAAGTTCGGCTCTATTTATATTTTCAATTGATAATAAATTTCGAAAAGTTATGGCATTCTTGGTCGAATCAATTTGGTATGAACGTTTTGTGATGTGTTGCTGCATATTGAGTGTTGTTGTTTCAATTAGGATTGGTACAACTGGCGATATAACACCTCCAAAATTGGGTTTATTCGATTATTTCCTTTTTGTGGTATTCAACTATCCATTTCCAACATCCTTTATAAATCTTCTGAACTAAATGTGACCTAAAAATCTTATGGGAAACTTAATTAATTGTGAACTAGTCTAATACAATCAATTCATCCAATGTGCAACAATAATTATTACCTTAGTTAACTTCAACTATCACGTTCATATCATTATGTGCAAATGCATTTCCAAATATTAGTGGGAGATGATGAATCACAAATAATCATTTTGAACATGTTTTAAAACTATCTGATGACCTTGAACTTTTCATTTGATTTTTTATGAATTTGTTAAGACCAATTTGACATAGAAACAAATGTCCTATTGCATATGAAAATAAGTTTAGTAAGTCATGTTGATGATAAAAATTGACACATTGTGTTATTGACAAACTTTCAAGTTTTTCAATTATTTTTATCAAACATATTTGTTGATCTATGGATTTTTTAAAGTATTTTTATACTATATATCATTTTGTGAAAACATCAAGGTAAAAAAATTGAAGATTAGATTTGATATGTTATAATATATTTGATGAAAGTGGGTCACAATGTTGATTTTTGAAAGTTGAAAACCATATCAATTTTACAATTTATTTGAGAATCATAAGTAATATTTCTATATTATTATGTGATTTTAATCATTCTTATTAGTAACATGCCCAATTTAATATTCATTGTTTATGTCCAACATTTAGTGAAATTTGGGTTTCATGGGTAATCGAACCATCAATTGTCTTATTGAAATAGATTATCCCTTATTTGCAAATTATGGCCAACTATGTGGTCATTTTTAATGTCACTTTGACTTTTTTGAGGGTACACACCATAATTTACAAAATTCCAATCTAGAGCTTGTACATATTGATTGTGACATTTAAAATGAGATATACATTATGCCTTTGTATAACTATATCCACTTTAAACTTTTAATTACACAAAAAAAAAGCCTTCCATTCCTTTTTTAAACGAATGTACCAGCTAAAACCCAATTATAGCCATTTTAATATCATCTATTCCTAATTTAAAATAATAAAATAGCAAAATGTCTTGAAGATTAAAAAAATTTAACAAATGGCGTCCAAGTAGATTAATACGTATAATATATATTTATCAATGTTGTGATTGGTCAAATTATCTTTTGCTACCATATTGGTGAGTTTATGGAAAGAAAGAGGGATAAAATCAACACAAGTGCATTTCTATTTTAATCATCTTTTTAAAAAAAAATACTTCACTCCATATGGGAAAATTAAATAAAAAATTAAAACCTCTTAAAATAGGTTGTCTAAGTTTACATATATTTTAAAATTCATGTTTTCCAATGTTAGTCTTTTGGGGCCATTGTATCACTTATGAAATAATGTGTGTTTGAAGTAAAACAAGTTTGCAAGAAAGCAGGTAGGTTTATAAGGGGGAGGGAATTAAGTATGTAGACCCATATGGTAGGCAAAGAGGGAAGTTTTTTAGGGGGAGGGAGAAAGATAGGTATGTAGGCTTCACACAGACATGTAGGACAATGGCTTAAACCATGGTCATTACAATCCATGAATGTAATTTTGTATGTATGTTGTGCAATCTCATAACTTGGTCAATTTTATCGATGTTGTCGACATTTATGTGGCACTTTTCATCATCCATGTTATTACTTTCATTTATGTTGTGATCTTCACAAAATAAACTTTCATTTTGATGTCTAATTTCATTTAACATAAATTAATGCTTGTCATATGGTTCAGTGTGTCATCAATTCTATCCTTATGATCTTTTGTAAGAAAATTATTTTTTCAATTGATCCATGTTGTCAAAGTCATCCTTGTGATTCATTTCACCCACATGGTCAAATGCATTTGTGTTGTCAATTTGATAAATAGTGGGACAAAAAACATAAGAAATCGATTATCAAGTTTTATCCATATGACCAATTGCATGTGTGGTAAAATTTGTTCATCAACATAACTTTATTCGCTCATAATACAAATAGTTTTATTGAAAATTTCACACCAAATTTCATTGACATGGTCACATTTCATCCATTCATAGAGATTTCTATGGAAATGCATATAAGATATGTAACAATTCTAGCATACACCATCTATTTACCCTCTTCAAAACATTGCCTTTTCTCTAGTGAGGGTGAATCCTAAGTATAAACTACTTGGGTAAAATCCCCACTAGTTTCAATCCCTAGATAAAAAAATATTTATCAACTAACTAGGGTGATAAAAGGGTAACCAATTTTTACTATTCAAATAGGGTATAATATGTTTATTATGTGTAGTCACATTAATAGGAGCCACAAGTGATCATAACCGTTATTTAATTTTCATGTTTAAGTGTCAATGTTTGTATTAATGTTGGAAGTCATTTAAAAAGCATTCATGACAATGTTTTCAATATATTATGAAAATATATGGTATGGTTTGGATTGAATTTATCAACATTAAAGTTTTCAAAGACATTGATCACACAATTATAACTAGTGTTGACATGTACTAGAAGGACCCTATTGATGGGGAGATTGTTTAGCCATGACATCTTTTTGGGGAGATTGTGTAAACATATCTTTACATTATAGTATAATGCAACATTTTGTAAAATATAAAAAAAAATCTTTCCATGACTTTTTTCAACTTACAAATGAAAATATATTGATAATATTCTCAAATAAGCACTCATTGAAAGGACTTGTGTGGGTCTCATTATCCTATTTGCACCTTACCCAACATTGGTAATATTTCTACCATCCCAACACAAGTTGCACATAGGCTTCACACAAATTAACATATAAACATAAACTTCCTTATTATATAAAAAATAAAATATTTAATTTAACGTATTTGGGCTTTGTGCCGTTGCAAATTACCAATGGAAATCAACTCATAGAAAAAATGAATAAATATTGTGGAAATGAAGTTCCATTTGAGTGAAAATATTGTATAACATTGCATGTAATTTGAATTGAATTGAATTCAAATATATTGAATGGAATTCAAATTCAATGAATTTATATTTAATTGAAGAGAAATGGGATGCAAATTGGTGCAAAAGGCATTAAAAAATAATTCATGACTATGATATAAAAAAACTCTAAAAATACATAGATCCAAAAAGGCACATTTCCATCCTTCTTTACTTGTGAATAAATTAAAAGAATTCTAGTTTGGAATTGTTATCCAAAAGGACAACATATGGAACCTAAAATTGTTTTACTTAAACCAAGTTTGATGAATTATCACCACGAGACTTAAATACTAGTTAGCTTTAATTGAGAAAAAATCCAACCTTCAAGATAGTGTATTGAAACTAGGTAGGCGAAGAACATAAGTAATGACCAAGGAATCATAGAACACATAGTTTTGGATGGTTAGTTGACCCATTGACCCTTAGTATAGTTGGGCAAATTATTATAAACAATATTAAGTAGAGCCTATAAATTGATTGAATCCACAATGACTTGTGAGATGACCACCAATCCCAATAATTTGGGCTCACAACTTTCGTAGATATTGTACCCATATTACCAATATTGGATGTCTTTAAATCATTTAAAATTATACCTTTGTAAAGTGAAACTAAAGTACAAATTTAAATTAAGTTGAAATTACATATTAGTAGCTCATTGAAAATAAAACAGACATTCATCCCTTTCCATTCATCATCATTACAACATTCATTATATAAACTAAACAAGACATGATTTCAAATTAAAAGATCATTGACCACCTTTGCACTCCACATATTCTTGATATAAGACTAAACAATATTCAATGTTTTGCTAGAATGTATTTACTATACATATCATAAGAGGATACCGTCAATTGTTGATTGGGTTTCCAAAATGTATGCCATATGCTTTATGGTAGTTAATTAAAAGCCTTGAAAGTAAATTGGCAAGGACTCCTATCGCATGTAAGAGATTCTTTTCTTCTTATATGTATATATTTTTAGTATACAAATTAGCTCATTGTTATTACAACTCATTTTAGCCTACAATTTTTTTGGGGTCCCTTTCTTAAAATTTTCCAATTAATGAATTACCATTTGAACCATAAAAAACCTTTCAATTGACATTGATTTGTGACCTTTTATTTATTTGAAATATTTCCTAATATCATTTTAGAGTTTCACATGGAGGACTTTGTCATTGTTGTTAATAGTTGCCCAAAAATGATGAACAAATACATAAACATGATCAACAATGACAATGGAACTAGTGAATAATGCTATTGAATTGGCTTATTGTAGTTTAATGTGAGAAGGGTGACATTTATTTTACCAACTAAGCATGATTAAACGATTGTTAAGCTTATTATTGATTACCTCCTTTTTGTAATGAGATCAATATTGGTCACTTTCTTCATATTACTTAGTATGGCTTTCAAGTTATAATCAAGTCGTTGGGTAAACCAATTATCACTTAATGTCCATGTGGGTACCAAGGGTGAAACCTTGGGGATTTGACAACCATGTACCTCCATTATGGTAATTTAAAGGTGACCACCTCTAAAGAGGAGATCATGAATAAAAAAAAGTACCATTAAAGCCCCCAATTTGGAAAACTAAGTATTTCCTTGTTTTCATTGATAGAAAATAACTTAGATTACAATATTGTAGTACCTCGGCCATTTCAACAAATGGAATATTCTTAAAAATTCATTATTTTCCTTCACAATATCTTTTGATTTGGAACAAATAATTTTTGAAAATTTCAACATTTGTGAAAATAATATAATTAGTGTCAAATTGGCGAAGGTACTAGGGTATTAGAAGATTAGGTTTGGATTGGTTGTATTGATGAACATGTTGAAAATGAGATATTTCTTCAATATCTCCCAAGGTGTAAGTTGAACAAAATTAACAATAGAAAAGTAGCATGCTTCCCAAGTTGAAAGTTCTCCCACAATCATTCAAAACTAAGCTTAGTTTGAGATTCTGGGTAACTAATTCAGGCGAGTTTTTAACTTACTATGTTAGTGACACTATGGTTCATTGACCCAATGTGAGCATCTTAAAGGTTGGTCAATTATACAAGCTAAGAGCAACTGCACAATGCACAGTTTGAAAGTCTTAGTAGGTGTCATTTTTGTGGGAAAATAAGCTATGTAATTTAAGCGGTGACCCTGCAAATTACAATTTGGTGAAGAAAAGTCCTTTAACCATTACAATTTATGAAAGAAATGTATTTCAACTTTCTTGTGGTTTTTTTTTTTTCCAAATACTATCATACTATCGTTAATGCCCAAGAGAAAGAACAGTATTCTCAATTTCTATATTTTGGTCTTTTCATTTTCCATTCTTCTTATAATGGGCATGTTCTATGTAGTAATCAAATTCCAAAAGAATTATAGGAATGACCTTTCCATCCTATTTGGGATGAATCTCCATACTTGATATGTTTTCTAATGGTTGGTTTAGGCTATGGTTTGAAATTCAATTTCAATTATTGTGTGGTTATTGCATTTATTTGTTTTGAGAGATTGGTTTTAAAAACTTTAAATAAAATATTGATGAAAATTGAGTAAAAGGAGATTTTGACTAAGGATGGAGTCCTTAAAATTAGAATATTTTTAAAATTGTAATTTAAATTTTTATTTTTAAAAATTCTTAATTCTTGTGATAAAAAAGATGTTGCATCATATTATTATGTAAAGATGTACATAAACAGATTCTTACAAAAATGTCATTTCAAATCATTTCAAAATTTTATTTTTTCTTAAGCTACAAAAAAAACTTGTTACTTTATTTTAAAGTGATTTTGGATTCTCCATATTCATTAGAATCATCTCAAATTTATACAAATATTCTCATATGACAATAGGAATGGTTTTGTGCTAGTTCATCCAAAACTTTCAAAATCAACTTATGTTACCACTATCAAAATGAAAATGAAATAATGGTTACATCCTTTGGTGCCCCCTTTTGCCCCAAATTTTCCTGATCAATTTTTTTTTGTTATAGATTTAATTAAGTGGGGTAGTATTGTTCTTTGTTAAATTTAAAATGCATTTTATTTAATATATTTAATGTATTTAAGCTTATATATATATATATATATATCATTCACATGAATGATTACCATGTGCGATTGAATTTATTTGGATTCATCAAATTACCACATCTACATAATCAACAAGTATATTCAATTGTAGGTCTTGTCGATGGTTGTAGTGTCCAAAATAATATTTAAATGATTCTTGGTGTGATTATCTAAAATTGAATGAAAATGTTTATCGGATATTGGCCACAACCATGATGGGATAACCCCACAAAACCTAGACTATGGATTTTGTAGTTCCATAATACAAGACAAACCCAATTTAGCCAATTTTAGTTGTGCAACACATTGTGCAACTTAATCAATATGCACTTGAAAACATTGCAAATGTTTCATTTTTAATTTATTTTTCAATGAGCACTAATTTATATTTAGTATTATGTTAATTTGTTTGTGTTTTACAAGACATTAAATAATGTTCATTTAGTATGTGTTGTGCTTGTAACTATAAAATCTTTGGAATTCTCATTTTCTAAACATTTTATACAATATCTGAAAATGTAAATGTTACAATTTCATCGCATATGATACCTAACAACAATGTCTACTTATGCTTCAAATTTGGTGTAATTTAACATAATTTTACCACTTCTATTAAATCATGTACCATATTACATAATTATTATGATCAGTCCACTAATATTTGTCTTTCATGAATTTCAAGGACATGACCTTGTGAGTACCAAATCTAGAAATTGAACCTTCTTTCTATTAATCGCAACTTATCAAAATCAACAGTCATACTTAAGTAAAGATAATACAAAGGGAATAACATAGGACCCATAGGTGAATTTTGTGAATTAGAGTTGTTTGGAATGTGACATTCCTTTTGGATACCCTAATTGTGATTAAGGTCAAAATTATATGATGTTTTTCAAGCATCTATTTGATCATTTAAAACTAGGATTATGTGCTTACCCATTTGTTGTTTAGGCATCGATAAAATTGCTTTGGATTCAACTTTGACATGAATGTAGTACATGGAAAATTTTTAGATGATGGGAAATATTTTCCAATTTTAGATGATCTTGTAGTAATAATCTAATTTGATACACTTGGATGATGACATTTAGGTTTTCCTTCTTGACATAATCATGAAATGCATAGCATATGGCTTCTTATTTGCACCGGAAGCATACCTTGGTGACCCATTCAACTTCATTGATGTGATTAATATCATATTTCACGGATTGCGTTATATACCCTATAACTACACGGCCGCCCCGGCGATTAATATCATGAATGGAATACGAGTTACAAGATTTATACCTCGTATTTTTGGGTTAAAATTACTAGTTGGCACTTTGATTCGGACAATCCCATCTATGATATCCATATTTTCTTTCTTACTTGTTATTTTTTTCATTTTTGCGACTATTGGCGTCCAACAATTTCGATCCAAATTTGCAAGTTGTACAGACACCAATGTCACGAACCGTGCCGAATGTGTCGGTTTCTATTGGAATAATCTAGGACTTATGAGTCCTCGAGTATGGATGAATCAAACATTACTACATTTTGATAGTTTTGGTGCCGCCATGTTATCCTTGTTCGTTTGTTCCACCACCGATAATTGGCTTAATTACTTTCTCCATACATCCATGGATATACCAACAACATTGTATGACAACCCCAAAAGGAACCACTCCCCTTGGAATGCATTGTTCTTTTGTGTTTTTATTGTTTTAGTAACATGGCTTGTAATGCGAATGTTGGTCGGCTTCTTCATAGACCAATTTGGCGTTATTTCGGGCTCCAAACTTCTAACCGAACGTCAAAGATTATGGCGAGACATGAATCGAATCATACAAAGCTTGACGCCCAAGCAAACGCCCAATGTGCCCCAAGGGTTTATTAGGGGGAAATGCTACAAATTTGTGCATTCTCGAAGGTTTGAAAGGGCAATGGTGTTGATTGTTCTTGGGAATTTTGTGTATACTTCAACACATTCATATGATGCACCCGATACACATGTAAAAGAGAGCATTCGAACAACATTTGTATTTATTTATCTTACAGAGGTCATTTTAAAACTTGTTGGAAATGAGGTACAAAATACCTTTTAGCCTAATATGAATTTTCTCACTAAAAACTCAATCTAATTACATAATATCAAATTGGAACATGTGAATAATTTGTGTTAGAATGTGCAAATGAGTGGATTCTAGTTGAATTTGAAATGGATTCCAATCCATGATATGCATAACATGTCTTCATAGAAAAAATATAAAAATTAAAAATTTTAAAAATATAAAAATAAATTATATATATATATATTGTCATTCCTTTGACACACCCATGTATAATAAAACAAACTCCAAAATTTTGTAATAATGCAGTTTCAAGATTGGATGATTGATTGGTGGAATTGGGTGGAACTAGTTATTGCTTTGGGGTCTGCTTCATGTTTATTTCCAAGTCCCAAAGAGACTCAAAGGAGATTGGTAGGGAACTTGTTTGCCATAGTGCGTATATTTCGCATCATCCGATACCTTCCCACACTCAAAACATTAGTGAACACAATTATGGTCAGCTTGCCGTCGCTAATCTATGTCATGGAATTGCTCGGGATGTCTATTTATGAGTTTTCCATCATCTTTTGGAATTCCTTTGAAAACATGGCACCTGGTAATGGCATCGGCAATGACATAAACTTCCAAACTTTTCTTTATTCATTTGTGACAATCTTTCAGGTAAATTATATATGGAAAATTTATGATATTGAATATTCTTTCCCATTGTGTTTTTTTTTAAAAATAAATTTTTTAATTGCAAATTTGAATGGTTTAGAGCTTATTTAATTTCAAGAAGGTCCCTCTTTGCACACACACACACACACATATATATATATAAAAGATCACATGAAGGAGTATGTTTTAGTTTGCTATGAAATAATATTCAAATATTGAAATAATATTTTATTAAATTATTAAATATTTTAAAATTTATTTTAAAATTTAATTTTAGGCACATGATCTATATTTAAATAAATTATACTTTTAGCCTCTTAATCAATTAGTTGCACCCAATAATTTTTTTGCACACCAATTGGGAAAAAAAAAAAGAAAAAAAAAGTGACTTCTTCCACTATTAAGAGATTACAATTATCAACTTGAAACACATCCTCGTAAATTAATTAGAATTTTTGTGTGTTTAATCTTATGTCTATGAAATAACCATTGCATTCATGTTACGTAGATTAGTACAGCCGACAATTGGTCAGTTATAATGACGGATTCGATGCTTGTGCAACCATTTTGTGTTTTATTTGGAGGGAATCCAAATGATCGAACTTGTGGGTATCCAACTGCAGTTACCGTTTACTATATCATGATCATCTTTCTCAACACTCACATTATTACCAACATTTTTATTGCTCAAATCATTGACAAAATCACTTTTGGATTGTTAAATGAAAATGCTATGGTCACACCCAAAAACTTGCACCATTACCAAAATTTATGGGCCCAAAAAGAATATGACCCAAGGTAACATAACATGGTTGTAGATTCTAAGATTTTCATATGTAGATGTAGGAACCACCCCCAACATGTCAAATTTTTGTAAAACAAGTTGAATGTAATGTGTACAAAAGATATTGTGTGATTCTTGATTGAAAAATATGTTCCATTCTTAATAATAAACCATCCAATAAAAATGGTTGCAAATTATGTACATTCTCCAAACTTGTATTATATTTGCCGAATTCATTTCACAAAACACAAGTTTGGGCCAAACTTTTTTTTTTTTTTTAATCATTAAGATTTGGGTATCAAAATTATAATCTATTTTGTGGTGATCACTCAATTACATGTTCACAAATAAAATTTTCATGTGAATTTTTAAATTAAATTAAATTAAATTTAAGGTGGGTAATTTGTATTATGAATGTTTGAACATTGCTAAACATTAAAACAATTTGATGGCCAATTTGCCATGGACTATATTCACAATGAATGTACGTATTGCTTTTGGACTTGACAGGTGTAAAGGGTTCATTGGATTACACAAATTGCGAAGTTTCATAAATGCTTTGGGGGTTCCTTTAGGTCATCGTCATAATGATCGTGAGAAATGGTAAAACAAAATTTATTGGACTTGTTTGTTTAATATTTTTGAGGATGAAAACATAAATCAAATAACATGAATGCTTGGGGGGGTATTACAACCATCATATACATGAAAAAATCAACTTTATAATAAACTAGTCAAGTGAAAAACTAATTTGCAAAAAACTTTACATGCATTATTATTTAAGGTCTAATTTGGTATTGTTGTTGTAAGCCATTTTAAAACTCTTTTAGTGACTAAAATAGGTCAATAATTAACCTTTATTTTGACCCAAGGTGACCACTACATTTTCTGGTTGAGTTGTCTCACAACATCAATAGCCAGATTAAATAATTTAAAACTTGTTTAAGATATATTAAATGAAATAAGAACCTCTAATACTGAAGTATTATTAAAAATCTTTAAATCATTTGAGACATGTTAACATGCAATAATAAGCCCCTAACTAAAGCATTATCAAAAGTCTTTCATACTTAAATTAGGGAGGCCCAAGGGAAGAAAACTAATCCTTTCAAATAGGTAGATCTTTTCACTTCAGATACTAATCAATTTCTCTCCTAATGATTATTGGAAACTAATGCACTATAAGCACAATGTCCACATCTTTTAGTTTCTTCAAGTTGGGGACAAGATTGTAATTGCTCAAAGGCTTGATCTTCAAAACTTTACAAGTTCCATCCATCTTTTGCCCTTTCCCATAGTTTCCTGGGCATAAAAGGTGTTTGTAATAATTTATTTTCAAACATCATCATGTGCCTTTCTTGTTTGCAATGCCAAGCTTGCCAACACCCTTGTTCCTTCTTTGCTTATGGGCTTCGTGAAGTATTCCTAACTTTCAATAGGTCTATGGTCACCCCAAAATCAATGAATAATAATTTTCATCATAGCAATAGGTAACACATAAACAATAACTATCCTAGTTACACCTACAAAGCATGTCCCCTAACTTCCCAAATAACCTTCATGTTTTAGTCCTCGACAACCTTCAACTATATGATAGACAATTTTGACATGTGTCAACCAAATCATTCAAAGTTCAATGACTCAATATTATTTGTATAATCATCATGTAATAACACAAGCTTCAACTACACCATATGTTTTATCTTCAATTTCAAAAGATTGCACAGTTGTGTGAAAAATGATGAAAATTTTCATTATCAATAATATGTCTCCATCTTCAAAATCCTTTCAAGAATCTAATTTTTTTTATAAAAAAGTAATTTATGAACTATTTATTAACATGAATCTTAGAATTCAAAATATATTCTTTTGTCCTAACTTGAACCTTTCCAAAATCATGTTGATGCATATCTAGGTTTTCCTATATTTAGCATTTGGGGAGATTTTTATGATATCCTTTGTTAATATACTTTATAAGTTGATTGTTCAATCTCTTCACATGTCCTCTTTGTGGACAGGTCACATTAGCCAATCGCTTCATTATCACCATGGATGATGTGGACTAAATTAAATATACATCATTCCATGTCTTCCTCATCATTTCCACCTTTACTTTCATCTTGACAATCTAGAAATGATATTTCTCTTTAAATTGCTAACAAATGACATTACAAAAACTTTTGCCTTTACTCTCATGTTGAATCTTAAAGTATATAGAAACCAATTGTACATCAAAGCAACAAATTTAAACAAAATTGCTTGAACTCAAAAGCTAAATTAACAAATCTATTTTCACAATTAAGTCATAATCTTCTTTTCTTAAGCGCAACAACATGCATTGATGTTGTTAACCTCATTAGGTTGTTTCTTTTTAGTCATTTCTTGGAAACTTTATAGAAAGTAACATAAATCATTATGTTCCAATGTCCCCACCTTCTTACATATTTGTAATGCACCCCAAGATGAAATTTTGGAATGGAAAATTTGTTCATGATAATGGACCAACATTTTAATTCTTGGAACGCATAAACACTCTAAGTAAAAATATAATTCACAATTCAAATATATTTGGTTTTTCATGTCATAAAGTCAAAAATTAATGCCCTTGATTTAAAGGTCTCTCTTTAACCTTTTCATCATACCCGAACTCAGTCCTTGTCATAATGTCCAAAAAAATAGCCTTCATTGCTTTGGGATGCATGTTAATTCTATAGTTTATCAATGTGTTGATGAACAAGAAATAAATTTCAAACATTGAAAAGACCATTATAAATGCACTTATTATCTTAGATATGAAGGGGATATTTGAAAGTAGAAGGCTCATTAGCACCAAGCATATTGACAAAGTAAGACTAGATAAACATGTCGAAATAGTTGGCATTATTGATCCATTAACCTTTCTAGACAATTGTGAAGATAATATGTTACTTGAAAATAACACTTAAATTGCTAAAATAAAAATAAAAGGTCCTTTTATGGTGTGTAGGTATAGGATGATTGAATATGAAGTATATAGCTTTCATATGTATGGAGAGGGAGTCCCATTTCGAAATTTGTTAGAAACCCTTGTTTTATACAAAATTGGACCACAAGTAATGGTTTCTTTCTTCTTTGCATATTGACTTAATTTTCATATTCATGTTTACAAGATTGATCACATGAGGAAATTCATTTGAAACTAGTAACAAATGGACACAAAAATTGTGCATGAAATTAAATTTAAACCTTATTTGATATGTGAATGAAAAAATGGTTTTTAGTATTAAATATTCAATTTGTGATGTATCTTTAAACATCTTGTCAATTGCAACTCAATTGTGACACATTAGGGACTTGAACTTTCATTGCGCATTGCAAGAGAAAAACAAGTGAAAGAAATATCTAGAATTGGAGCGGCGATCAAAATCCAAGCGGCAATGAGAATGTATTTGGTTAGAAGGAGCTTCAAATCAAATTTGGCAATTGGATAGAAAAATATTTTTTTTTTCACTAAGGAGATGGAGAAACATCAAATTTCAATCAAAAAGGTCATCTTAAATTGAAACAAGAACATTGTATTAAAAATAAAATAATACTCCCATTCCTTGAAACATGTAAGCTTTTGTTCACAAATCAAGAATATGCCCTTTCAAAAGTTGATAACAATTCAAATTTCAAATTAACATTGTTGCCCAACTTTGCTAAAAATGATTTCACTAAATGTTAACATGTGTTTCTATGTCAACATTCTTGAACAATATCAACAATTTGTCAATCCTTTTATTTTGAGCTAATGTTTTATTTCAAAATACATTGATGACAAACTACTACCACATTACAATTTCTTCAACATTTTTTTGTAATGCCCATTCATATTTTGGTTGTTATGGATATTTATTCCATTATATGATATTATGACTATTATATTATCAATCAATAATTAAATTTGTGTTTTAACCAATTTTTGGAAACTTGAAGACCATTGCACAAACAAGTTGACATACTACATGGATCAAACCTTAGCCATCTCACTAAAACCTTTTCAAATATATTTTGTGTTGTTCTATGAAAGTTTGCTTCATGTAGTCAAAACTAATTAAAAAAATTAAAATCACACCTTTTGAATTTCAATTCATATGGTTTGAACACATATGAACTCCACTAAAAACTCCATATGAACACCTATTACATGAACCTTGTATTATTAATTTGTTCTTGATCATATCAAACCCTATCACCTTTTGAAACTTTGCATCCCTTTTAGTTAATACCAAGGCACTTCATCTGACCTCACCAACCATTTCATTAAAAAGGTGAATGCACACTAAGGTGGACCAAAAGTGGCAGATGAAAAAGTCCACAGTTTTCCTTTTTAGGTTTTTAAAATTGAATGTTTGGTGTTTTGGGAATGTAAAATTGTCCATTTGAAAGTATGAGGCAAATGGAATACCTAAACCTTAAACTTATAAGTTTATAAACTGCAACACATGTTTCAATTTAATCAACTAAGGGAAAAGTCAAAAACAAAAACATGGATTTTTTAAAAATTTATAATTGGCAGATGTTATGTAGGGTAGTAATGTCATTTTTTATAAAATAACAATCAATTTTCAATTTTTCCATTTCAATAAATCATGGACTTTATGGACTATTGGTAATCTTATGAAAACTTGATAAATTAAAATATTAAACTTGCTTGTAAGCCTTTATTTTAACATTACAATAATTTCATAGTCATACTAAGGGAAACAAATCAACATTTCACACATGTTTATTATGCAATAAAATTCCATAAAGTTTTTTATGGACTATGACAAAAGATTTTACATTACTTTAAAAGTTCACCTTGTAATGAAATGATGCCATTTCATTTTTAAAATTTAAAATTAGATTTTACAAATGTTGTGGATTAATTAGATGAGTCCATTCCATAATTTTCAATCATATCCCAACACATATTATACCAAACTTAGGGATACCCCCCCTAAAACTACCCCTTTGACACCAAAAAGTGGACTATTTAGTTTGTAACTACTCAACAAATCAAGCAAATAACTCTCATTGATTGCCCTTGCGATAAAATATTTTAACCAACATATTCAAGTATTCAAAAGTAAAATACATACATGTTCCATGGCACATGCTTAGAATAAAGCCCCACTAGGCATCTTATATGCCCTAAAAATAGATAATAGAAAAATTATGTTATACCATTAACTTGAAATTTTCAATTAAGGTTGCAGGATTACAATCTTTGCTTAGGGCCATAACCATGTGGGTGATTTGGATAGAGAGAAATGATGTTGTTTTTAACAAGAGATCTAGCATACCCATAAGGTTCTTTTCATTTGGATTATTTTGTTAAATTATGGCAAGGTTACTTGGGATAGATGTTTAAGTTTGATTGATAAGTTCCCCTATGAATCGAAAAGTTGTGCATATTGAGTATTTTGAAAAGATATGGGGTAAAAATAGGTAATTTGTTCTAGACAAGGTAGGTACATCTAATTGTATCATGGTGGACCTCATAGACCTTTTATTACATGATGATTGGGTTGAGGGTTGCATGCACTCCCCTTTGTGGCCCTTGTTTTTCCTCTTCAACTTGTTCATTTGTGCTAGAAAAAAAGAAAAAAAAGAAAGTAGTGAACAATTAACAACTCTTCTTGTGTATATGTTTTGTTTTTATGTTTCTCATACTTTTTGTTTTTCACTTGCAACATGTTTTTCTATGAAATCAAAATGTTCTCTTTTAAATTGTCAAAACTAAAATGTTGGATTCATGGCACATGGGCATTTTAATTTGTTCCTTCTTAATATTTGATTGCAAATACAATTGAACATCATGAGTTTTATGGAATTGGAATTTTGAAGCTCAAGACCCTTATGTTGCTACAAAGAGTCATTTCAAGTACCATTCAATGTTCTATTTGTTATAAATTACATAAAGCAAATGATGCAAGACTTAATAGCTAAACTTTTCATATACATATAGTTATCCCCTAAAATTTTTAATGCAATTATGACAATTTATAATTACATAAATGATAGGGAGGTTGGTAGTGGGTATGGAAGATAAATAACATGTAGGTGTAGGAGTTCATGTGAATGTATGATTTGTAGTTAGTGGGTTGTGGACAGGTGCAAAAAGAGAGGGAAAAAAATGATGATATATGAGGTTGAGAGGAGTGTGACCATAAAAAAGAGTCAATCTTAACCCCTTGCTTTATAATCCTTGTTAGCTTAATCATCAATGATCACATAGGTGTTCATAGGGTGGTGGATGGAAAGTTTCGTAGGCATGAAAAGTATCATGTGACCAAAGTGATTTCTAGTGCACACATGGTCTATCACAAACTACACTAAATAGGTCTCAACTAATGTTGGCAAGTTCTAGGAATTAAACAAGTTTAGATGTGGGTTAAAGAAAGCATTGTGACAAAGAGGATCATGGTGACCATTGTTAGGAAAAGGAACAAGAGGATGGACAAAATAAGACAAGGATCACAATGACCATTACTAGGAATAAGAATAAGATGACTAAAAGAAAATTATGATGATGACCATCATCACAAATAGGAAAAAGGGGATGATCATCATGAAGAAGGATCATAGTGAAAAATGAAAAAAACTTGGGAGAAGAAGGTGCATCATGCAAGGAAGACACAAGGATGTTTTTTCAAAAAACCACCAATGCAAGGAAGATGAAGAAAATGTCATGTAAGAAAAACTTGAACCGAAGACCATAAGCATGAACACAAGAACACAAATAGAAACCCAAAAGCTTTGCAAGAAGAACAATTGAGCTTTAGGAAAAACATGAAAAAGAAAATCTAAGTTCTAAACTCTAAACTACTATCAACCTTTAAACTCTAAAATGGAACCAAAACATAATTTAAAAAAAAACCTTGGCATGGTTTTAGGTTCTAGCATACTTTAAAACTAAAACCTTGGGTTTAGTTCTAGTTAGAATTCATATATGGAGTCGGGGGGATAATTTTAGTTATGGTTCTATAGCTTGGGTCTAATTTCAATTTTGCTTCCAAAACTTATGGTGATTTCAATTAGTTTCCTTTGAATCATAACCATAACCAACCATTTGGAATCATGGAAGCAAGTACCCATGCAACAAATTGGTTGAATGTGTATGAAGGCAAATGGAAAAATATTTCTTTCTTTTATGTCAAAGGGTGAGAGGTAGGCAATGAAAACACTTGAAACCTAAATCAAAAGAAACAATTGAAACCTAAAAAAAAAACCATGATTGAAACCAAAATTACAAAAGACAAGAGGAATAAAGTTTGCAAATGGTCACTTTCTTTAGCCCTTCATTGTCACTTGCACAATCCATATCATATCTAAAGAGACTTGGTTCGAGTATATGATCTTGCACAATGATGTGCCACAAAAAAATGGCACAACTTTTTTTTTAGTTCCAATGTCACATTTAGGGAAGGGAATGAATCTTTATTGTATCAAGTGGAAACAAAAGTGGAATCCTCAAAGAGTGGCCCATATGGTTATTGGAGATATGATAAAACTTAGTGTAAGTCAAGCATTGACAATTGTGTGGGAGGTTATGAATTAGGTTTTAAGTCAATAACCAAAACTATATTTTATGGCAATCATGTTTGATTATTATTAGATTTTTTTATTTTTTAATTTTTGGTTGTGGTGGAAGTGGGCATTTCCATACCTCACCTCCACATGCCTATATGTGTCATCAAATTAAATCCCCACCACAAGTTTGTTTGAAAATTAAAAAACCACAAACCTTGACACCAACCCCCTGTTTGCCCACCCCTTTTCCCATATTTCCATTGTTAGAACAATAATACATTTATAAAAAATGCACCATAACATTCCTCATCACCCCAACACAACCTTTGTTTCACTAGTGATATCTTGCCTCAAAAAGAAAAAACTCAAAAATTTGAAATTGAAATGATTTTTTACTATTTCAATAATCAAAAGTGAGAATGTTTTTGTAAATAATACCAAATTTCCATACTCAATTTTCATTATGTAGCAAATATATATATATAAACTATTAATTTTTTTTGCAAGTCATATGTGGTCTATAGCTAGATTTGGTTAAATCTTGCTTTGGATGATTGTTATTTTGGCTACATTAAAAAATTCCTACAAACAAAAAACATTGCACAAGTTTAATAACAAACCATTATATAGGTCATAGGTGCATGCAAGGAATTGGAGATCGCAAGTAGCAACTTTTTATTTGCAAAATTTTGCTAGGAAGAGAAATTAAAAATTAAAATTCAATAAAAATTAAGTGATTTTGGAAGGTTTCAATTGCCAAAAGTGAGGAAAAAAATTGTATAAATTGCAAGATTTTTATATTTGGATTTCAATGTGCCATAAACATAGAAGGTTGATTTAAAATTTATATTTCATATCTAATTTATGGTTAGATTTGGTTAAATATTTCTATGTATGATTGCCATTTTTTGTACATCTTCTTATGGTGATTGGCATCTAAGCTACATAAAAATACTCTTAAAAGAAACACTAATCCCTAGTGGGTGCATACTAGTGTTGGGTAGTTTTTTTACTTTTATGAACCTCTAGTTCTAGATTTTTAAAAAAATAGTTCAAATTTTTGGTTCTTAGAGGTTCAATTCTTCAAAAACAATTCTGGTTTTAATTACAGTTCAAAAAAATAGATTTGACTTTGCTTTTGGTTTCAACTAACCTAGAATGGAATCAAATATGAATTATTGATTAACCTTTGGTTATTTAGTCTTTTAATTTTCTTGACAATTTTATTTTAATTTGACACAAATAAATGTGGACCCCGTGCCTAATGCACAGGTTTGTGTGCATTTGACGGTACATATTACGAAATTATGATTACAAACTACAGTTCCAAAACCTCTTTATATACAACATTTCGCATGTATCTAGTGGGACCCTGGCCGTTGAAAATCTTGATGTTTGCACTACTTGTGACCCGTGAAATAGCAACATATAGCTAACCATGCGAATAGACTGGAGATGGCAAATATACCCCAATGTTGTCAAATGTCTGACCTTGACTCTTGTTGATTGTGATCACAAATGCCACTTGAATTGGAAATTGACGACGACGCAAAACAAATGGCCAATCAATCTCGGAGGGGGACATGATGATGCGAGGTATGAACACACGTTTATCGACATTGTTCCCTGTGATGATTTCCGCTTCAACGACACGCTGACCCAATCTTTTGACAATCAACCTCGTACCATTGCACAATCCTATTGATTGATTGAGATTGCGCAACAAAAGGATTAGCACACCCACTTTGAATTGCAGCTCATGATTTGCGATACTGCTGAATTGCAAAGTGTTTAGAAATTCCACCGGATACAATGAATCCATTGAAACTCATGCAGCAACGCTTGAACCTTCTTCTGTTGGAGCCAAAGAATTTGCGCTCAAGTACGTGTGCGATTTTTCAAATAGCGATTCTAAAATTGCATTGTTGACTTCATCAACGTCAGTATTTTTGGGGGCTAGAATGTTACGTTGCATAAAATACATGGCATCCCCAGAGTGGTAGCAGTGATCCGGATAGATGGTTCGAATTAATCTTTTTAAATTGCAATCTTCTGCTGGCAGCCTCATATGGGATGGAATCTTGATCCAATCTGGATCGACACCTTCTTCTCCTGCAATGGCGGGAAGACTACCGTCTCCAACATTCAACACCCATTTGGCAGACTCTTGCTGCTCTTCAGAATTGGTTGCCATGACTTGCATGTTGATATGAAGACGAAGAATTGTAACATGCTGCCAAAGATGCGATCGAGGCAAGGAAGCACTGACAATGTCTTTTCGTCCCACCTTGGGAACGATAGGCAAGATCTGTCGAAAATCCCCACCAAAGACCATGGTTTTCCCATTGAAGATTTTCCCGGTTGCCTGTGCGTCATCCAATTGCATCAAATCACGCAGGGTGTGATCAACAGCTTCGAAAACTCGGCGATGCATCATCGGTGCCTCATCCCAAATGATTAGATCAGCTTTACGCACCAACTCGGCCACTTTCATCTGTTGTGTGATGTTGCAAGTTGACTCATCGTGTAGATCAATCGGAATCTTGAATGGGCGGTTCTGCCGCCCAGAAGCAACATAGATGCAATTCCTGATGAGGCAACTGCAAGCACGATTTTGCCTTGCCCTCGTAGACGGGATAGAAGTGTTGTCCAAACAAATGTTTTACCGGTTCCACCACTTCCCCAAGTTTTTTAACAACACCTCTTGCATTATAAGGTCATTAGTGTCAATATTAAATGGGGCCTCTTGTTGTAGTTTGTTCACAATGTTGTTATTGTTACACCTTGCCACACACCCAACATCAATGCAAAGGTCATTATGTTCAACTTTCACGTTAATGCAAATATTTGGAGTTGAAGATTCCATGATAACTATAGCAAAGAAATTGAGGGGGGAGAGTAATGAAAGTGAATCATGAGTAGTGATGATTTGAAAGGGTTGACAAACGGCAAATGTGTGGGTGATGGCAACGGAAGCAAATTATAAAGCACTTGTAGTTGCATAGTACACCTTGAACTTGTTAACAAAACTTTAGAAGAAAAACACACACAATATGTTGGAAGGGGTTTTTATTTTCTTACTTTCATATGATGCCTTTAATGTACCCACCATTGCCATACTTTAGTAAAACATGAGTAAATGGATAAATATGAAGGGAAAAGTAGTTCCTCTTGTCGTTCCAAGGTTGCATTCAAGGTGTTAAAGAAAAATTGTAGCGTCAAGTGTTGAATGTTCAATGAACTTGCTTTCACCATCACAAGAAATAGGAAACCTAAAACCAAAATCTCGAGAAGCTTAGACAAAAACACAAAACCGAATCGAGTGTTTTTGAAAGAACCTTAGAAAACTAAGTGAATTTCATGTTTTGCAACAATCAAATTTCTTTGAAAAAACCTTTGACAAAATGTAAGTAGTTTTTATATTTTGCAAAGTCAGGTTTCTTTGAAAAAACCTTGGAAAAAATGCAAGTGGTTATCATATTTTGCAAAGTTGGGTTTCTTTGCACAAAAAACTTGGAAAAAGTCATGGTGGTTTTCAAACTTGTTGCACATCGAGTTTTTCAAAAAGAACCTTAGGCATTTTTGGGTGTGAGAGAGAAATCAAGGTTAGATTTTAGAAAAGTGAGGTTGCCAATTCCGAACAAGAGGTGAGTATAGATAGGGTTTCCAAAAAGTGCCGGGTTGGAGGTGGGGGCAAGGGTTTAGCCAAAATCGGAACTTTTGGATATTATATATGCCTATATATCTGGTCTAAAAACCTGCAAATAACTCCGCCAGATTAAAAAACCACCCAACTCTGGTTTAAAATTCAACACCACTAGTGTGAAGAAGGTAAAATCCCTGCCTGCCCTATGCCATTGAGCTTGACTGGGGGTGCTAATAGCTTGGGTCTGCTGGTGTGCTACAAAATAAGAAGAAGAAGCAAACATCAATAGACCTCAGGAACCCTACCTCTCTTCATTTGCTGCATGCAAACCTTAAAGAAACCTCATTTGACATTTCAATTAGTGTGACATAGCTGCTTGCATGTGGAGCTGACATTGTTGACTGGCTACCTCCACACACACACACACACACAAACAAACAAAAGAAAGAATTACAAACCAAAATACAAAACAATATCATCACTACACATGTTGCATTCATTATTTCAAACTGATAATCACAACAGCTGATCATCATGAGCCACACTGACACTAAATTATATCATGTTCAGCCCTGCATCTTCTACAGTATTATGCAAATCCCAGTAGTGTGTTAATTAGCTCCACAAACCAACAGACAAACTACGGTACTAGCTTCTCATGGAATGTCAGCTTCAAGCAGATAGATAGATGGCAACATAACACACACTCTCCCCAGTTTTGATGACCTGCATTCTATCATTTACAATCAGCGCGCATCACGGAAGACGTAATGCGCACAGAGTGTGGCAGCTGCAGCAGCCACCACTGTACTGGTGACAGTAATACAAATGATACCTCTGTTTGCTGCAACTTGTTGCCGCCATGCAACCTACTTCACTTTTAAACTCAGGCAATTTCTGACAGTATCTGTGCACTCAGTCTTCTTGTTTCCTTGCAGAGACTATGCTTAACTTACTCTGGTTCAGATGCAACTTGCTGCTTGAATGAGGAGAGTGCCTAATAGTATGTACCTTTTGTGGTGGATAAACTTGAGAACCAGGTAGGTTTTTATTTGTGTAGGGTAAAAGTCCTAGGATGTGGGGGCATTCTCAAAATAAGGGGCCTAGGAGGAGGTGATAGCTGAGTCCAGCCCCGTATTTTGGGAATGTCCCTCACCCATGGAGTTTACCTATTGTAAAACACAAGGCAAATTTTGTCATGAACCAAACCTGTGTAGGTAGATCGCGAGGTATAGGGGTGGGAGGGATATTATGCCTACTCAATAGTGGGAGGGAAATCATGGCTACTTATAGGTGTAAGAACCCTCCCACTACTGAGGAATAGGCATAATATCCCTCCCATGTTTTTCTACGAGGGCAATTGATGGATATAATAATGTGCCCTCCAAACACACTTCAGATTTTTCACCGAGTGCTTTATGCACATGTTTAGATGTATACTATCGGTAGGGTTTAGGGCCTTGGGAGATGGTTTTGGCTTGTTGGGGATTAGCATGGGGTTCTCGTTGGAGTGAGGTCATTCTTGATTGATTGTTAAGTGAGCAGGGGTTCTCTGGTTCTTCAAAAAGTTCAGAATCAAAGAACTACTGGTACAGGTTTTTGTGAGGAAAAATCAGAATTACGGAATCACTGGTTCTGGTTATTTCAGAAACATGCATGAAAGAACCAGCCAAGAATCGATGATTAGAAAGGAAATTTTTTTGAAAATTTCAATTTTTTTTGAGAACCACTGATGTATACCGACGCTGAATTTTTCTTTTTTTCTCCCCCCCCTCTCCCTTGGGTAAGTGGGTATATATACCGGTTGATAATTGGCAGGTGCCTGTAGCAGATTCTAATAACCTTGATCCCGACATGTGGACAGGATATTCCTAAAGTAGCGTGCACACTCTCCAAACTAGCATAGTTGGTTCAGGGACAGATCTGTTGAAGAACACAAGTGAATACTGATAATACTGCTGCTGACAGAACCCATGTCTGCAGAAGACTCCAAGCTTAATAAGGTGCTTCCGCTTGTCAAGTGAGGAGGAGGAGGGCCCATGCATGTAGCTCGAGAAAAGCAAGCAGTCCAACAATAATGTATTGATTGGGTAGACGGAGGGAGATGGGGAGTGCATAACTTGCTTTGGAAATGTTCTCCTACCAGATTGATTTTGGTGCTTCTTTAAAATCTGTAATTTGGCACCCAACTGATCATTTAGGCCGACTGAAAGGAAAACACCTAAACTGTTATGAATCATCATGTACACAACTATGACTTTAATTTGGAAAGGTCTTCTCAAGAATGTGATGAATATTCTTCACAAAACCCTTGGCCCTCTATGTTGTAATGGGTTATGAACAGGGTATTTCCAATGTTGGCCAAGTTCTTGTTTGTAAGAACTGAACGAGAAAACCAGACATGGAATCGGGTTCCTGGTCCTGTTCCCATGTGCAACAACTGGAACTAGAACTGAAATACATTTATGAGAAAAAAATGGTAACTAGAGTGAGTTTAGTCAACAATTAACTGCCAATTCTGGTCCAGGTTAGTACAATCCGAACTGGAACAGGGTCTAATTTTCAGAGTTGAACCGGAACTGAAACCAGATTTATGTATAAAAGTAAAGAACCACCCAACATTGGAAATTCCCATACAACTATTGTTACAGTATCTTCACCGATAGCAGTAAAATGGCCTGTTTTGGATGAAATGTAGAAGTTGTGTAATGTGAAAGTGAGTTTGGGCCTGTAAATAAATATAGTATACGGTGCCCTCCAACGCACTAGCCTAGGTGGTGACATTTAAATGGTCTCTCAGTTTATTTTGTCAACTTTTCATGTTTATTGGTGGTGACAAGGGAATAATTGACATTGTTTGTTGGGTGTGCTAACCAACAATGAGGCCCAAATAAGGGGTGTGGGTGAAGATGCTCTAATAACAATGAGAGGCGGTTGCCTTGAGTTGTTTCTCAAACTACCTCAAATGATTTGTTGTCAAGTTCGGGATTACAAGCATCAACTATGAAGGTTGCATATGCCATTCAGTCATGTACCATGTAAGTAATCCTCCTCAGGCTAAGCCAAGTGGCAAAGAGCTATGAGACTAACGGGTAGGGTTCAAGCTGAGTGGCAGGAGTTTTGAGCTTGTTTAATCAAACACTACCACTTGACAATTTCTATGGAACTGAGACTGCAAATCCCAATGGTAATCTTCATATCATACAGATGAATTCCCCAAATAATTTATGTATATGTGGAGTTTGCCATTCCCTTGAACCAAGGTGATTATGGAAAATTGCCATAATGGAAGAATTTAGGAACTCAAACATATTTTCTCAACTAGTAAAGAAAAACATGTAGTTCTTGTCAAAGGTTGCCCCATTGTCACACACTATACATTGCTGTCAACTAGGAGTCTGTGTGTCCATTATGCAAAAAAACACAAAAAGGTTTTTCATCATGATACTAATGTATGTGGGACATTATGGCACCGTTTGATCATTAAATTTTCTGCCAATACCACAATGAACTCCAAGTGATTGAAAGTTCTTGTAAAACCATGTAAGAGTTGATGAAGCTACAAGTGGGTTTTGTAGAAATCTACACCATTTGAAGTTTGAAGTGGATAATCCTATCTTTGTACCTTGCAATAATACAAAACTTTAATCCTAGGATAAAGAAAGGGGCTTGTTGTTATGGACAACAAGTCTACATCAATGTAATTGTCCCTCGTCAACATGCATGCCATGTGTGTATCACAATGTATATGATACCCAAGTTTTTTGTTCCTTGGCCAAATTCTGCAACTTTCCTCTTGAATTCAGTTGCCATTTCTTCTCCACATGCATCATCCCAATATCAGAAGTGTCAAGCTTGTGATACAAATCCTGAAAACACACTAGCATGATTTCAATTTCCTAATATAATGACAATCTTTAATTATCCAATTGTACAATCATAATCTGCACTACTTAATTTGGTAAGCCATTTGGTTGGTTCGAAAAAAGCAGAAGGCAAAATTTATCATGAACCAAACCTAAGTAGATCATGAGGGGTAGGAATGTGAGGGATATTATGCCTACTCCTGGATAGAGGGAGGAAAATTATGCCTGCTTATAGGTGTAAGAACCCTCCCACTATTGAGGAGTAGGCATAATATCCCTCCCATTTTCTAGGAGGGAAATTGATAGACATAAGGTGCCCTTCAAATATACTACAGATTTTCTCCAATTGCTTTACAAATAAGGGGTGATTAAGGCAATGAAAGAATGTGATTGAATTTCTCCAACGGTTGAATCCAACCTCTTGGAGCCAATTTCCATACAAACAACTCAAAACGATTTTGTTTCTTTAACTCATAACATACCAGCAATTAACTCAAAATGTTGTAATGGAAATCACCTGAGGTGTCATCAATGGCATGTCTCAACATAGATCATTGGGTAGGCATAGAATGACGTTTCTTTGAGCTCTGATTGCTGGTGGGCCTCTCAAGTTCTCTTGTTTGTTTGTTAGTGAAAGGACATAAGTTCATTATGTTCTGAATACAGTTCCAACAACTAAAGTATTGCTGAGACTGACTGCCTCTAAAGGACAAAAAATTCAGAAATCCAAAAGTTGCTTTGTTTGCTTGCTCTTCCCTTTGTATACTGGATGTTATGGGTATGTTGTATGATCGGTATGAATTAGTTGGGGTGTTAGTGAAGACATTTTTTTTCTTTGGGTAATGGGCATATTGTGATTGGTCCAACCCAAAAAAAACCCACAGTTGGTGCTCTCCTAAAATGGAACCTGTACACATGGCCTAGCCATGGAAATGTGATGAGCAAACTTATGCTGCTCTCACAATAGACATCATGTAGTCTTCTCTTTTCGGTTAGCTACGATATATAGTTTACAATAGGACTTTGGCTAAAACATATGGGAAAAAGTGAGCTGCTATTGAGAACTTATTGGGAACCTCAAGAACAAATTGAAAACATAATACATAATCATTGGGCACTTGGTGAGAATCAAAGGAATCATTTGGTAAACATTTGGGACCACCAAATTCCCAAAGAAAATCCCATTCCTCTCTCTCCACTCTCCACCCACCCATCCATCCATCCATCCACCAAAAGGAAAAAGATTGGCCTCTTAGGTGCATGTTGTCTCACCTCATTGGTTGGGAAGGATTTTTATTCTTAATTGTGCTGGCCAACATGTGTGGCCTAGGCTTATAATATATCAGGGGGATGATGAATTGTGGAGACATAGTTACATATAAAAACCACTTTTGAAGCCTAGGACCTGTTGCAGAGAACCCTCCTGAAGCTTTGGACTGCAGATTCTTTCCTTTGAGAATGTCCCAGAGTGTGAATAATATTATGTTGTGATGGGCCAATCAAAGAGGATGTCCTTTGTCCATTTTCGCACTCTTGTAACCTATATAGGTAGGCCAAATGGTGGAAAAGGTATAGATCTATTTTGTTTTGAGAGCATCCCAAGTGTGAATAATTTTTTCGCTGATGGGCGAATCAAAGATATTGCCATGTATATGTGGTCAAATCTGAACTAAATTTGATCCCAAATATTCTCAACATTCGGCAAGCTGAAAGAAATCGAATCACATTGTGTGGGCTACGAATCCTCTTGTTCAATCAGTTGGGAATAGCCAAAACTTTTGTGAACCTGACACTTCTTGTTAGGAGGTATTTAGCGTCTTCCCTTTGGAGTTGTTCCTAGGAGGTTTTTAAAAAATTTCCCTTTGGAGTTGTTCACAGAACTTTAGTAGCTTGGATTCAGACAAGCAATTATCAACTTGGCCTCAAATGCACGAGGCATCATGTCACTAACTTATCTATTTGTTCTTGCTAATTTCTAACCTCTTGGAAAAGAAAATTGCAGAACTTATTTGTTTTGTTTTTGCTAACCTCTCCAAAGAATCGAGAGATGAAAAATTGTTGACTTGTCGTATTTCCCCCCCACTCTACTACCAAAAGGATGATTTGGGTTTTAAGAAAGAGACAAAAAAAACAAGGGGTGTGTCACACTCTAGCCTTGCCATTTACATTGAAAAGTATCTTAATGCAAAAGAAGAATTATGAAAATTCAAGTATATTGTCACAATGCAGAAATATAATCTTTTTTTTTTTTAAATCCTCTAAAAGAAAACCAAATCCTTCAAGATATCATAACCCTATAACTAATATCAAGTTTCAACAAAAGCCAAAATATCATCTTTTCAAAAATCCTCATATAAAAATAAACCTACTACCTAAGGGCCAAAATCCCGTAAGCTACTACTATAATACTCTTATAATGAATGTAAACACAATATCCTTGCCTTGGTAGGCAAGGCCAACAAAAGCACAGAGTGGGTCTGATTGTGGAATCCCTCACATGTCTTGTGTGTGCATAGATATGAGGAAGTTCTGATTTTATTCACTGGAAGTGAGGACAATGGGGACAGACCATGTCTGTTGCTCAAGGAACCACAACCACAAATTCCACTGACTGCAAGTTGCAATATATGGAGGCAGTGAAATCAAGTGTTGGGGACACACACACACACACACACACATGAGCAACACCCCAAACACATGAACCAAGCCAATTTGATTCCTAAAGCAGAGAACAGCCCAATTTGGTTATTTTTTTTGGAGGTGAGCTGATTTGAATGAAACCAGGGTTCACCTGAAAAGTTGCAAAGTTCCTTAGAATTGTAAAATCTGGGCAGATTGTAGGCAGCTTTTCCAGTCCTTTTTCAGTCTTTTTTGCAGTTACCTGAAAATGAATGAATGCCAGTGAATGATGCCCCCCACACCCCCCTGAACCTACACCCCATAATGGTGGGTGGATTGCCTATTTTGAGTGAGGGTTTTTAGTGGTTAAATTTTAGCCTGAAAAGTGTAGAAAGTGAAAACTCACACCCATGCCAACACTCAAACAAAATAAAATATTTTGGAGGGGGGCCAAGCGTAAGTACATCACCCCAGTTTTTTTTCCAATTTTGTGATGTAGCCACATTGGCAAAGTTCACAAGAGGAATTAACCAAATTTGGCTACAAGTCAGACTCGAGGAAAGTAGAATTAAAATAAAGAATCTTGCTATATATTTCAACTACCAACTCCAGAGTCCAATTATTGTCTAAATATTGCCATTTCAGGGTTTTTTTTTCTTCCAAAGAAATTTAGTTCCTTTGGCTAATTCATTTGTTCAAAAACAAAGTTCCTTTGTATGAGTAGCACTGGAATATTTTTTGGGTGGGTCCCTAAGTAGCAAAATTTTGCAGAACCAAAAAAAACGCTGAAGTCTGTGATATTGTTGTCAAGAACCTCCCCCCCAAAAAAAGAGGGAGGCGGTGGGGGAGTCTGACAGAAATTATGATTTTGTCAGGCGTTTTGTGTCCGGCGTTTTGTTTCTTCTAGTTGTTGTGGAGGCAGCATCCACTAGTGGTTGCCTTGAAACGGTAGCTGAAGAATCAAAGACACACACAATAAAGAGGCGCACAGAGGGTGAAGTGTAAACTCCAGCATTGGTTGCTCGTCACTAGGCTACTGCCCACTGCCTCTACGTGCCTGCCTGTCTTCATAACTGAGACTCCGCGTTTTGCGTGCAGCAACTGCGCCAGCTGCAAGAAAGAATCTCCAGCCGTTTGCCAGCCAGTGCAACAACACCCACAGCAGAAGAAGAAGAAGAAGAATTATGGCTACTTCCACCACCTCTCAGTACCATTTTGCGCTAGTACGGCAACTCTTGCTGCTTGCATTTGCAGCTGCATTGCTTAACGCGGGATCAGTTCAATGCGGAGGTTACACAGGAACTAGCTGGGGATCCGCACATGCAACTTTCTATGGTGGCGCTGATGCATCCGGAACTCAAGGTACAAAGATCTAAAACAACCCACCATGTAGATCAAGTCCTCCGAACTTTCTCATCGACCTTCTTCTTCTTCTTCTTTCTCAGCTGCTGAACTTCTTCACCATTTTGATTGAAATTCTGGAACCAGCCCATGCAGAGTGGGGGTTTTTTATTTTTCCAAAGGCCGGCTGAGCATGAGCTGGAGGTTCTGACTTTACAGTATGTGCGTATATGTGTGTGTGCGCATGGGTCTGGATTTGCAGGTGGAGCTTGTGGGTATGGCAACACCTACAGCACAGGCTACGGAGTGGACACCGCGGCGCTCAGTTCGGCTCTCTTCAACAGTGGTCTCAGCTGTGGAGCTTGCTATCAGCTCATTTGCGTAAATTCCCCGTGGTGCCTAGGAGGAAATCCTGGAGGGATTACAGTTACAGGTACTACTTAGTCTCAGTAATGTATACTTCGATGGAACAATAGATCTGCCAAATCTGATCAATCTCTTGAGCAAACTTTTTATATTCAAGCCTACATTGGACTCTTCATCTGAGCACTGAACTAATTTTGTGTACGACTTTTTGTTTTGTTTTTGCAGCCACAAACTTCTGTCCCGACGGTTCTAATGGGGGCTGGTGTAACCCTCCCCTGGCGCACTTCGACCTTGCGGAGCCCATGTTTTTGCGACTCGCACAGGAGCAGGGAGGAGTCGTACCTGTGAGCTACAGAAGGTCCGTTCCACTAGAAACTTTGCATTTTTCATCAATATTAATATAATGCAGCTCCACCCATGCTAATTACGTGCTCCTGTAACAGTATTTCTCACACCCAAGATGAGTTCTTTACTTGTTCCCAACCTCACCCATAAAACTGAAACTGGGATTGCAAAAGGTGGGAGATTACTAGTAGCAACTCACCTAGACCAATCAGACCATCTAGCCAATCAACATCAGATGAACGTTAAGCTTTGTTGTTGTGCCTTTTGCCAACCTGAGCATGCTGTGCAAAAATGCTGGGCCAAACTGGCATGTTTTGACTTTTCTTCATTCAAAATTTGCTATAGAGTGCACCAGTGGAGTTGCTGCTCCAAGTTCTCAGTGGGGTTTTTTTTTTCCTTGGATGGATTTGCAGAGTAGCCTGCATAAAATCTGGGGGAATACGCTTCACCATCAACGGAAACCCCTTCTTCATGCTGGTTCTCATCACCAACGTAGGAGGCGCAGGAGACATCCAGCAAGTGTCCGTCAAAGGAGCTTACACGGGAAGCTGGTACCCATTGAGCAGGAACTGGGGTCAAAACTGGCAGTACAGCGGCAATAGCCTGCAGTCACAGCCACTTTCGTTCAGCGTCACCACTAGCGACGGCGAGACCGTGATTTCCAACGATGTAGCACCAGCGTACTGGCAACTGGGATCTACATACGAGGGAGCCCAATTCCCTGAATGAGGAATATCACCCCCTTACAAATGCCGCCCCGTTATGGAGTATATGTAACAATTCTCAAACCAGCAGCAATTAAGTGATGACAGTAACATAACTACTTTCGCATCGATTTGGCACTTGTTCTGCAATGGAGTGGAGCCCAGTGCAGCCACATTGAATTCGTTGCTCCTGTTTAGTGGTTCTGCTGCTATTCCGGAAGCAGCAGTAGCAGCAGCAGCTTACAAGTAGCATCACCCATTGCATGAGAAGGGAGCATGCATGTATTATAGAAATTATGTTGTTCTAGAGTATCATTATACCGTCGTGAGCTCGATCCATGTGAGAGAATCATGTTACGGTTTCCTCGACTAGTAGTAGTAGTAGCTAGGGAACCACTCATGTAGTTAGTTACAGTGTATTTTCAACGGTTCTCGGCGTCATCTGAGATTTATACACGGAGCTGCGAAACTCTTCCTCAATAAGGCGGCTTTCAAAGAGGGTCACAAGTCAGAAGCTGAAAGGGTAGGGTACTTTCAGTGCTTTTTAGTTGTGCTATGGATGGATTGAACAATACCCATAAATGTGATTTTTTGTAAGGAGACCAGAGGTGCGACATTGCGCCCGCTCTTCATCAATCTAACTGCATAATATTCATGTTGAGCACATACATTTGTGTGAACATTTCTAATAGGTGTAAGATCCCTCCGGCTCCTAAGTAGTAGGCTTAAGATCACGTCCTAATTCTACCAGTTCCTCCTCCTGCCTTGTGCGTCAGGATATATATAGGTACCTATGTTTAGGCTTATGATAAGGTTTGCCTATGGCATGTGGCCAGAGTGACATCCTCCAAAATGACATACCCATGTGGAATAAGACTGTACTCCACATGACATGAGGTGTGTAAACTTTTGATTGTGGTCCAGAAATCTGTGAATGAGCGTCCATGGAATGCCAATGTGCAACTTGAAGCATGGTGAAAAGTATGAAAATGAGTTACATGATGACACAATACAGCTTGTGAAAATAGTAGTAATTTGAGATCACAAGGTTGGTGATAAAATGGCCTTGCTATGAGAGCCATGGATGGTGAAAGGTCTCAAAGATGAAGGGGCCAAGATCATTGTGATCTAAATTATGTTTTCATATCATAACCACATGAGGTCCTTTTGTGGCTATTGTATTAAAACTTTTGGGTGGTAAAGACATCACAGGCAGAAGTAACAATGGAGCTTGAATAGGATCTAAAGATCTGACATGAAGAGCTTTTGAACACAACTCCTAGGACTATATGTATCACGGAAGGCATGCTCTCAAGGGCCTAGGACCTATCCTAATTATAGGGTCATAGCCCTAAGGGTAGTAGCCTGAGGCTGTAGGCCCCAACATTAGGGAGAGGACTATGGGAGTAGGCCTTCCCCTGTCATTGAGGTCAATAACTTTGCTTGCTAATCTCCTCCATGCTCATCACATTGGAAGGCCTTACTATCTCTTTTGTTTGCTCCAACTTGATTACCATCATCCAAGTTCCATCACAATCCATGAAGCTCTTGTTCTTGTCCTAAGTTATTGCATTTTTCATCCTACTCTTATTCATCCATTGTTTGTCCAAGTTTGCCCTCCTCAACCATCATGTGCCATTAAATTCACATCAATTGGAGCACAACAACCAACATGATGCAGCTGCCACAAACTGACTTGGTTATGTTTTATGTGTCGTTTGTATGGTTAACCACACTATTGGTCCTTTGAGTTAACTTCTCATTTAAATTGATTTTCTCTTAAAGTTAATTCCAATATTGCTAGGACAAAGAGAAAGGTTCAAAGTGGTTTGAGAACACTAACTAATCTGCACAAGTGAAGAAAATTATTAAACTAGTTGAGTGGATGGGAGGGTTGGGTGTGAGGGGATTAGGCCATGATAAATGTAGAAACATGACAAAGTAGTAGCTTGCTAGCTATCAAGGAGTACATGTTTCATCCACACATTTGTGAAACACATGTTTTGAGGATCTGTACCTTTTTGTTTTGGTGATGGAAGTACTTATGAACATTTTTCTGGCACAATTCATTCATTTCTTATTTCAAGAATTCTTGCATGTTGTAAGTATTGGAATTGGATATCATTAAGCTATTTCCATGTAGTTAAATCTACATATTATGCATGACGTAAAATAACTAACTAAATCAAAATCTGTTTATTTTAATGGGCTCATTCACGGCTAGGGTTCCAAAAAGGAATCTCTAATTGAAAAAGGATTGCAAAAAATAATTATAGATTTTCACATTGTTTAGTATCCCACAATTATGATGTATTCTTGGGTTCCTATGAGTAAGGAATTGGGACTTTTTTTTTTAATTCAATAATTATGGGATGTTGTGTGCAAAGTTTTTTTGAGTTGTTTATTGATTTATGATCAATTGTTCATATTATAATTTTTTATAAAGGAATGCATAAAATAATGTATTTGATTTCAGATTTTTTTAGAAGAAAAAGATGTTTCCATTGACACAACTACATGTTCATTAGTTTAACTTGATGAAAAAATATATCATATGAAAATTTCAAAGTCTTGAAATTTTAAAGTAAATGGCTACAAGGGAAATGATTTATTTTAAAAATAATTTGGCTAATTGTTTATATTCATTACATTAAAAAAGCTAGCTCTAAATGCAAGTCAAACATGTAAGAAATAATCATGCAAAAAAACATGTTTAGTTGATCATTAATATTTATGTTATTTTTTTCTTGTAAACCAAAATATTAGTGAAAAATTATGTATGCATGTGAAAAATCACCACTACCACATGAATTATCTTGTTTTGGACTATTCAAATTTTTTCACTTAAATTTGTTCCTTGTAAATGTTGTTTGTAAAAACTAGCCTTAAAAAAAGTCCCTTGGAATCTTTTTTTTTGGGAACCCTAATGATAAATGGGTCCTTAAATGATAAGATTATTGATCTTCCATTTAGTTTTTCTCTTATCTTAATTAACATATATAGTTGTTGACATTAGAAAGTTTTATTGCACACTAGTCTATAGGTGGGAAAAGATGCATTTTGAACTTCTATATCTTGTTTTTTAGTCAAGAATACACATGAATTTCCTTGATTCTTTTCATGGTATTTGAACTTTATCATACCTATAATGGTAGTTCACAAGTTTGGTGAATACCACGTACCATATAGTTGAATCCAATGAAGGATTATTGTCTAGGATGTATAGTTGCTTGTAGAACTTGGCTTTAATTTGTTAATCTTTGTTAACAATCTGATTTTACTAGGTTAATTAAATTCCATTAATATATTTTGTATTGATGTTAGGTTCTTCTCCTACCCTATTACCATGAATTGTAATAAACATACTAATTAAAACATGTTTATAATCTATTGTCTACTTGAAAAGAAAAAATAGACTTGAAACAACCAATAAAAATCTAAGGCACAATTCCTATGATACATTCCTTTTTTCTTCCTTACATTTTGCTCTCAGTGTAAAAATCCTACTCTTCCTTATTTTATGAAGTCAATTCTTGCAGTAGACCTCTTCACATACTTGCACACACATTCCATTGTTCACTTCATGCATAAACAACAACCTTTTACTTCTTCCAATTCTATTTTAAATAGCATATAAGATGGTTGTAATCATCTAACTACTTTCTAGCATAACTATTCTAGTGCTTGTCATCTTGACTAATTGATTTTCATAACTAACTATTGTTTCGTCCTTTTGTTCTATCTCTGTAAATCAATTTTCCCTCTTCAATCAACTTGTCTATTATTATGTTAGTAACCTAGTGGGTTTGTTGCCTTCTCTTATTTCTTTTCATTACATTATCTCCCTCTTAACCGATGTAGTGTTTCCACACATCAAATAAATCTTCTACATTTGAAGTTTGAATTAACATGACGAACTCAACAATTTTGCCATCAAGAGATTCTACAGGGCCTTCTTTTGTCATAACAATAGGTCTGCTTTGCATGTATTTTTTTACTTCGATAATTTTTAATAGATGTGGCAAGCATTACTAATAATGTTGGATCTTACCAATCCAAAGTCATTTCATTTTTTCACCAAGTGTTGTGTTCATGCAATGGTGGTTTGCAATAGTAGAGGATAAGACCCAAGATGTGAATCTTCAACCCACATTTTGGTGTAACCATCATTTGTCCTCCAATGTATGCATTCCATAGCATTCATTCCCATATCATGGAGTTGTGCCAACTCCTAGCAATGTTCAATGGTTTTTTTCCAATTGATATTTTGATTTGTCATATGTTTTGTTAATGACATGGCCTAGAATCTTGTCCATTGGAATCATGGCGAAAGTTGGTCTTCTAGTGCATACCATTTGATGGCAATGGTAAGAGTTTCTATACTCAATTTTTAACCTATAATAGTAACGTAAGGCATATGCACGTAAACACCCCATAATGAATTCCATTATTCCACAGCCATGGGGTTTGTAATATTGGATATAATAACAAATAATGTTATATGCCAAATATTCTCTCTAGTCTAAGTCATCGATGTTCCACATAGCTAATAACTATTTTTTAGCTCCAATCATCAAGGTCTTGGCATACTAAGGTGTCCATTTTTTAATGTCACAAAGGCACTTTTGGGGTGGGTAGCTTTAAATTTAGTATAATATGTGTTGGGATATGATTGAAAATTATAGAAAGGACTCATTTTAATAATCTATAACATTTGTAAAATCAAATTGAAAATTTGAAAATAAAATGCCATCATTTCATTACAAGCTTGACTTTTAAAGTGATGTAACATTTTCTATCACAGTCCATAAAAAACATTTATGGACTTCTATTACATAATAAACAAATGTAAAATGTTTTTTTTTTCCTAGTATGATTGTGAAGGTATTGTAATGTTAAAATAATGGCTTACGAGTAAGTTTAATAGTTTAATTTATCAAGATTTCATAAGATTTTCAATATTCTATAAAGTCCATGATTTATTAAAATGGACAAATTGAGGTTTGTTGTTTTGTAGAAAATGACATTATTACCTTACATAAAAATGGCCAATTTTAAAAATTGAAAAAACCCATTTTTTGGTTCTAACTTTTCCTTTAGCTGATCAAGGGTGAAAACACACTAAAGTGGTTAAATTTTGGTGGATCAAAGTCCCTTTTCAAAGTCCTTTTCTAATGTAATTGAAAATTGGTTTAAAATATGAATATTTAGATTATATTGAAAGTATTTTTTTTTTCCATTTATAATTTCAATTCATGATGTTATAAGACATATAAAAAATATCACAAAAGTTTAAATAATTATTTTAAATGTTTAAAAAGGCTTTTAAAATAATTAAAAAATTTGGGATTTTGAAAAGTCCATAACATAATAAATTAAAATCACATTCCATTCATTCAATGGATCTTTAGTTTCTTAAATATAATCCATCTAATATCCCAAAGTTTCAAACAAATGAAATGAACACATTATAAGATAAAAGTCCATATCCATGAATTTTATAGGGTGTGACAAGACTTGTTGCCAAGATTCAAAAGTTCATTACTTATTAAATATTTAGGATTTTGATGTGTTTCTTTGCATTTTTAAAATGCCAACTCCATTAGCATTACATATGTGAGTCCCTTTCTTGATATTTCAATGAAAATATTATTGTTTTATATTTAAGTTTCAAAGAGATGCAAGAAAAACTACAAGTGTGACACCTAAAAAAGGACTACATAGTGTGCTTTCACCTTTAAATCGAAACATGTGTCACAATTTAAAAACTTGTAAGTTTAAGTTTTAGGTGTTCCACTCACTTCCTACTTTCAAATGGACAATTTTATGTTGCCAAAACATTAAACATTTGAATTCAATTTTTTTAAAGAAACAAAACTATGGACTCCATATGTGCCACTTTTGATACCACCTTAATGTGCCAAGACCCATCGGTGGCCCACATCGACTTTAAAACAAATTTGAAGCCAATGTATCAAGTAATACACTTCTAGATTTGGCAATAAGGGATGAAAATATTCCATTTCTATCATGACATGGACACTACATGTTCACAAACATGGCTTAATACCAACTTCCTATTTCTTGTTTCAATCCAATCCACCTCCATTCAAGTGGGTATATCTTGTGATCACATTCCAACATTCTCTCCACCAACTCCTACCATTACTTCCTTCCTATTAAATATTTTGCCAAATAGGGTCACTTCATCCTTATTAGACATTGTCATCCCCTCTTTTCCTTTGGTCTAAACATCTTAGACCTTTGCTATAGTCCTTCTTCTACATCATGTTCATCTTTTGTATCTTCATCTTCTCCTTCTAGCTTTTATATGCGAACATGAACTACATCAAGCGTATTGATGTACTCCTTGGTATGATTGAAATGTCATTTCTTCATTTTTGCCTATGCTTTTTAAAAACTGAAATGAAATTTGTTGGAAATTAAACAACTAATTAGTCATAAGAATTATTTTTGCTTAACTTTCTATGGTAGTGCTCTTCCACTCTGTGATGTTTAATAACACCTTAAAATTCTTCTTTATGTTTTTATTTTGGCTTTTTTATTCCTTAGCTCCTTGTGCAACATTTTTTCCTTTGCCATTATCTTCTTATAATCATCATTATATGCATGATGACTATGCTTTAATCCTTCTTTTGGTTTTTTTATTATAATATCATGATCATGATCTTGCAATTTATATCTTCAAATCCCTTTAGCTCTTCATAAAACAACTTTTTTTCCTCCTTCAACATTTTGATTTCATGATTTTAGAATGAAATTTCAATATCTGCCTTTGCAATAAACTCTAATTGATTCTCTTGCATCTTTTGTTTCTCCATGTCCATTTGACCTTGTCAATATTTACCTAATTTTGTAGCTTTTCATAATGCTTCTCCCACTTTGAAATATTATGTTGAAATTTTAAAACCTTCTTTTCTATAGCCTTGAGTGTGATTTCTACCTTTTGGTGATTGAATTCACTTTGATCTAGGCTAGCCTTTGCTTGTGAGTATCAAATTTCCAATTTTGTTACAACCTTTTTTTTTTAATCTCCTCTTGCTTCTACTTCAAGGAACAAACTAATGTAGCAAATTGTGAGGTTTTCCATTCCAATTCTCCCCAATGAGTACTTTGTTATACCTCATCTACTAAATATTTTTTTCTTGTTGCTAATATTCCTATACACAAGTTCTCATTATTGGTACCAAAAATTATGTTGTAATTTCTTTTAGTTCATCTTCCAAATTTTTTCCTTTCATTGAAGTAGGCAAAAAAATTTGTTCATCACCTCTTCGGTTGGATGAAAGCATATTAAAGTGGACCAAAACTAGCAAATCAAAGTCCCTTTTGAAAGTCCATTTCTAGTGTATTCAAAATTGGTTTAAAATTGACCATGTAACTTTCATTCGAAAAATTCAGATTTTTCCAATTTTTTTTCATGGCCACCATGTTAAAAACCATTTAAAAGGTTTTTCTTAAAACAAAATCAAGAAAATCAACATTTTTTATGCCTTCATGGACTTTGTGAAATATTTCAAGGGCTACATATTTGATGTTATGGAACACAAAAGTTAAGACAATGTTTCATCCATTAAATGAGCCTTTAATGTCATAAACTTCAAATATTTTATATTTCAAAAATTCACATACATTGTAAAAACACATTGTGAAATAAAAGTCCATATCCAAGATTTTATAGTTTGTGACACTTTGTTTCGCCAAGATTGTAAAGTCCATAATTAATTGAACATTCATGATTTTGATGTGTTTTTTTCGATGTTTATATACTTCATGTGTTAGCTTCACATAAATGAGTCCCTTTTTGTTATGATTTTATGTAGGAACATTCAAATCCAAGAAAAATTGCCACTGTGATTCCCATAATGGTCCATTGTAGTATGCAACCACTTGGTTCTGCAAGACTATGTCCGCAATTTGATTATGTGTTGCTTCTACAAGTTCCTCCCAAATTGGACTTGGCATTGGTATGACCTTGTCTCAATGTTTTATTAAAAACTCTTCCATCTCCTTTCCTCTTCCTTTAGGCAACTTCACTAAAGCCTCTTCTATTGGCATTTCAACTTGTATTTTGTCTTTTCTTCCTTCTTGTTCCTCTTTGTCATTGATTTTAATGATCTTTTCTTCAAAAACCACTTGTTCAATTTTGGCATTAGTTGGCTTAAGCTCAACCTCATTGCCAATTACTTGTGTTGATTCTAATGTTGATTCCTAATTCTAGTATCTTCATCAACATTGGTATCCCCCTCTTGGATTTGAGATAAGTCTGTGTTTTTGTCCGCCAAATTGGATGTTGTTTCCTTTCCCTTATTCTTCTTTTGGTTCACTAGCATTACCACATGGACATCCACCACAATGCACCTTTTTTTATATCATGGAATTCCTATTCCCTCCTTAACAAACTTCTTTAGATAATACTTGCCTACTATGGTTAAAGTTAGTGTTATCAAAGTGTTTTTCAATTTTCAAGCCTTTTTTTGGATAACTAGAATTTTGTTTTGCAATTTTTGAACATACCAAACAACCCAATTAATTGGCCTTTCCTATATTGCTTGGATTGTTGTTACAAGGACTCCATGTGCAAAGTTGGGCTCCAAGTGCAAACTTGTTGCCTTGTCTCAAAATGAAGGTTTCGATTAATGCTTATAACCTCATAATCTTTAATAGTCTGTTTGCTTTGATTATTATGTAACCAGATTGAGGAACGTAATGGTCTCTCTCTTCTCCTATGAAATAACTAGCTATAGAAGTTTTGTAACCCTCCCTTCTTCCTAGTACTAATCCACTACAAAGAAGTTTAAAAACTTCAACAACACCTTCTATTCCCATGTTGATTTGCCTACCTTGTAGTTTAATGTACTAATTGACTATGTGAGTATTGCATATTAGTTTTTTGGTGAATTTTGAATCAATTTGTGCCCAATCGACCTTTTTAATGTGAGCAAGACCTACTTTCTCCACCCAATGTACTTTTCATTTTTCCAAAGCCTAGATCAACCCATGCATGCATGTAGCAAAGTTGGTCATGTTCAAATCTTCTAGTATGACAAGATTCTCCAACTCCATATGTTTGTGCTTGGGAACAAAGGTAACAAGTTACTACTACTTTCCAAGGTGTGCTTCATTTTAATAATTTGCACCTTGCACAAGTTGAATTCTCGATTCCATAGAACTATAATGAAATGTTGGTATGAAGGCTATAAAGGTTCTCAATATAGACCAACAAAAATTTAAACCAACTTGAATTACAATACTTGAGCCTCCAAACATTGATGCTTTGCTTCTTGAAAGGCTAAATTTTTTTCTTCCTTTGCATTCAAGAATTTCTACACTTGTAAATGGTTCTTTTATAGTTCGTGATGACACTACATGCATTTTTCCGTTTTAAATATCCTAAAACCACTTCTTGGTATGGATATTTCTTGACATTGAAGTTTCTTTTTTAGATCCTTCACACTCAAGCAAAGGTGGTAGAAACTCACAAAGTTGTCTTTGTTTAAGCTTTTTACACTACTCTCTTTTCAACTTTTCTTTCCTTTTGTCAAATCTACACGTGGCTTCTAATTATTTACTATAGTGGAATGCAACATGTGCCTTCCTCTTCAAAAGCCTATGAATTCTTCTCCACTAAGATTTCCTCTCCACATCATTTCTTATTTTGCCACCATTTTTTCCTTCTCACCTCTCTCTCACAATCTTCTTTTGCTTTTAAATTCCACTTAACAATGCAATTGTAAAAAAATCCTTCCAAATGTGGTATTTGTGTTTAATAGCCCACAATTCTTCCTTTCTCTAAGGATTAGTTAGACTTACATTAATGGCCATAAAAGCAACTCTTCATTCAATGGTATAGAAAATAGGTTGCCTTTTGGCATAAGCCCTTGGCTTCCTACATCATAAACTTACCTAGCTTCATAGGTTTGTACAAATTTTGTGCAAAATTCAGTTTTCATAAATTCATACAAAAATCACATGAATTTCATGTTATGGTTAATATGAATGATATTTTTATGTATTCAATATTTTAAATATTCAAACAAATGAGATTTTTTTTTGAATGACATATGAAAATGTAAATGTTTAATACACAAAAGTAGCATTGTTTTATGCAAAATTACACCATGATAAATGCAAAAATTTAATTATAATGTAAATCATATGTACTTTCACATCAAAACATCATAAATAGAAAAGAAACATCATTTATATTTAAATAACATATATATATTTTATCCCATTTCTACATTTTGAAGCTTGTGAACTTGTGTGAAAAAAAGAATGTAAAACATCAAAATTCACAAGAAGGTCAAAAAATTGAAAGTAAAGTTCATGAAGGATTTTGTGACAGGCACACAAAACAACACATAATTTTTTTGAACTCGATGTTGCATTGACACACAATGTGCCATTTACATGTCCTTTCCACAATCTTGTTTCATGTATTGGGCTAACAAGGGATTCTAGCCCCATATTTAAAAACTTTTATAGATATTTTTTTTTGTGTTTTGTTACACCTTATGTCAAGTTTCTATTTGGTATATTTTCATTTGGAAATGCAAAAATTCATTATTAGTCATGTGTAATTGGGATTAATTATTTTTGTCACTTGTTTTGATTATATTGGGCACAACAACACATCTTTAGGTTTTGTAACTTTTCTTTTTATGTCAAGTCTAAGTCTATTATTCGATATTAATGACCTAAAGTTGTAATGTTCATTTAATAATTGCATGTATTATGTTCTATTGCATTCATAAATCATGATGTTGATTATAGGCACAACACCTTGCCGTCACATAGCATGCCATGTCACATCATGAGAGATTAAATCATTGTTAGTAATAAAAGTTAATGGTAATTTTGACTAATTAATAAATGAGATTTCATAAAACTTTAGTATCATGAGTCATGATGTTGATTATAGTCACAACACCTTATTACCACATGATATGTCATGTCATCATCATGGGAAATTGAGTTGTTATTAATTGCAAAGGTCAATGGTATTTTCAATTAACTAATTTCACAAATATATATATTAAAAATTGAAAAAAATGGGATATTTTACCCCCAAAATCAACAAGTTGTCATATTGATTATAGTTGCAAAACCATGATGCCACATGGCATGTTGTTGTATTTTGCCACTACTTAATGATTTATATGATTAAGTAGTTATAAATGTAGTCGAAAAAGATAATAGTTGTCTCAAGTTTGATTGAAAAGGACACAATGTGTTGTAGTGAACCAAACATTCACAAAGCACACTTCGTTACAAGAGGATTTGAACAAGTGAATAGATGTGATTACACAAAACCTTTGCTCATGTTGTCAAGTGGAAGATGTTACAAATTTGCATGGCTCTAGCAACACAGAACAATTGGCCAATGTTCCCCCATATATCAAGATGGCCCTTTTCAATGGTGGTTTATGTGAAGAAGTTTTTATGACCCAACCATGAGGTTTCATTATATTGAAACATGAAGACAAAGTTTTTAGGTTGAATTTTTTTTTGTACAATTTGTGTTAGGCACCTTGTGTTTGGTATGAAAAAATTGATTCCTATCTCAAGTCCCAAAAAAACTTCAACAATAATTATCACAATAATTTATACTATGCTTTAGAAGAAAGAAAGATAGTAATACTTGTTGTTTACATTGATGATCTTTTGATAACATGAAATGTTATTAGTAAGATCTATAAGTTAAAAGGGTGTAGTCACAATCAAACAAGCCAAAAACCATGTTGGACGATCACGAAAACTCTTTCAAAACTATAGCTTTGTTAGATTTTTTTTTGCGGTGCCACTTCAATACCATGTTAATAACTAGAAATTGTGCTAAATGACTAATATGAGTGTTGAGGAACTCAAAATAATTTTTAAAATAAATAAATTTGGGTTATAGTTTTAATAAAGGCCCTTTGAACTTGAACAACAATTGCATCAAAGTCGTCAATTTTACAATTTCTAGTTTTATTAATTTAGATTGGGCCAAAGACCAAGAAACATTGATCAACTTTTGGATATGTTTTTCAACTTGACAAGTCGCCCATAATGTGGAGCAATTAGAGACAACCTATGGCTCCACCAAAGGTGAATATCAGTCCTTAGTTGAAGGCATTAAAAAATCCATTCCAGTACTCAATATTCTATCCCTAATTCTGATTATGCATGTTGTAGAATAACTAATTATGGTCTGGATCTAAACTTGTTTATTCTAGATAATAAGATCATTGGTCTTCCATTTAGATTTTCTCTTATCTTGATTAGCCTAGTTGTCAGCATAGAAAGCTCTGCTACACAATAGTCTAGTCAAGAAGAGATGTATCTCTCGTATCTTGTTTTTCAGTTGAATACACAGGAATTTCCTTGATTCCTTTCTATAAGCATAAACCTCATAACACAAGAATTTGCTTCCTCATAATTCGACCTTGTCTTTGTAACAATGTTGCATACACTTCATCACCATGTGGGTTCAGTTGTTTCACACATTTGGTTCTGTCCTTGATATGGGTTTTCCTTCACAACGCCATGAATTGTTAGTCACTATTAACTTCAGGTAAATACTATCTAGACATTTGTTTTTCTCTCAAAACACATATACAGGGTTGTACAAGATATACATTCTTTGGAATAAATGGAGTTGACAAGCCAATTTAGTTAGAAAGCAAAAGGAAAATGTCACATAATGGGCACCAACAAGTCAGTGGATGTGCAAGAGGGATGATGAGCTTAAGTAGAATCACAAAGGATTCAGAATATGCTAAAGAATGTTTGCTCCAACTCCACAAAAAATGTTCCTCATGGTTACTTTGCAGATTTCTTGTGATTTTCAAGAGTCCAGACAATAGTGCAAACTTTTTTACATGTGCAGATTTTATTCCTCACCAAGACTGGGCTAAACACCCTACATTTCCCTTTTTGTAAAAATGCGGTGGTCACTTCAGCCCTACTTGAGACATACATTGATTCACTGTTCAAATGTGAAAATAGACTGATGTAGCAAACCAACTACATACATATGTCATTGTGGGACTCCTTTGCACAAGGTAACCAGCAACATTACGTTTTGGTCATTCCCTTCAAAATGGGAGATAAGAAACAAACTATACACACCTAGGTACATATTTGCCAACAAAAACTATTCCTTGAACAAGGCCACTACTCCTTTGATGCTATGGTCAGAACAATCACATTCCTCAGCTATAAAGAAGATTGACCTCCTCCCCTGAAAACAGAAAAACAGCTCTAGACTGTCCTACAATAGACCAAGTTACTGTCCTGAGTCATTTTGTAAAAATAGATGTTGGAAGTTGCATAACTGAGAGCAACAGAGAGTTGTGTGAAGTTAAGCACTTCCAATTCAATTCTGATTTTTAGAACAAAAAAGATTAAAAAAGGTTACTAAGAACCTTGGGCGAAGGCTTGGTAAGGCATAGTGCGCCTGAAGTTCCATATTTGATATTAAATAAGAAAAACCAATGAAAGAAGATCACTTTCAACCTTTAAACTATATGCTGGTTGAGCCATCATGATGACGCATAGATCCCTGTGAATCCACTAACCACTCTACATGCATGAGAAAGCGTCACATTCTCCTCCATCCGGCCAATTAGCTGACATAACACCCAGCATATTCACAACATTGCTTGCCATCTTCTTCCAAAAAGATAACCACTTAAGTCCACAAAAGAGAGACAGCTGAGGCTTGAGGTCTTGTTTGTGAGAAGACTATTTTGTGTCAAGTTGAAATGGTTTCCAATACTGATGCTCAGGAGTCAGATTCAACTGTCCACCTCTTTGAATGGTCCATCAACCTCCTCATGTGCAGATGGATGGCTCAATGGACATTTCACTTCAATGGACAATTCTTGGTCATGACTGAAACGGACAATTAAACAGGTGATGTTATCACAACTTCCTCTGCGATAGGCTTCATCAGTGAGCCTGTTGGCAGCCTCCTCAGCATTTGTGATGGACTCTATCATTGACACCGCTTCCTGGTTTGACACCACATCCCACAGTCCGTCACTTGCCAGAATCAAGAAATCAACTCCCTCAATCGTATCCTCCTGAATCTCAGGCTCTGCCACAACATATTGCTTTAACAGTCGGTCACCAAATGCACGGGATACAGCAAGAACACCACCTACTCGCCAAGTGCCAACCCACATCACAACCCCTCCTGCATCCTCAATGCGTTGTCGTTCATCAGTTCGGTTGGGTTTGTGATCATCTGACAGAGCGAATGCCTTGCCACCTCTGCAAATCACAGCCCTGGAATCACCTACATTGGCAACAAGCAAACGATCCCCCACCAAGACAGCCGTGGAAGCAGTTGACCCTGCATCCCTCTGCTGATTGTTCTCTTCTTTCAAATAGTCTTCGTCTGTCTGCTTGTAGGACTCCACTATAGCTAGCCTAGTGTTGTCTAAAAAATTAGGATGATTCATCAAGTTCTCAAAGAGGTTTTCCTTCACATATTCTGCAGCCCGGGAACCACCATGTCCATCAAAAACTCCAAATAACCCAATCACCTGATTGCCAAACGTTTTGCTCTTGGCATCATGGAAATCCTCCATGGAAGACCTTTTCCCGCACAAGCTTGAATATCCAAAGCTGAACTTCCGATTTTCACTGTCCCCATGTCCAGTACTGTCATGGATGCTCCTCTCTGGGGGAGATGAGGGGTCGTTCATGGAAATCATGGTTCCAGCACAGAACAATAAATATACACAATGTCTTGAGAGATGCTTTCACGTTGTGTCTCCGGTTTAGACTCCACACCTAACTCCAACAGAGCAATGATCACAACCCTTCTGCTAGTGTGCCGGAGCAATGGCTACCTCTGTCTGTTTGTGGAGCTTGCTGTGGTAGGTATCAGAGGACTGTAACTGGATCAGTTGCATGAATTGACTACCTACTCACCTCTCCCTTCCCTTGCTCTTCGTAGCGAGTTGATGCCTTCTTAGTGGTTAGGGCTTTGCTTTCTCCTTAAGCTGCTCATGAGAAAATAAACAAATCATTCGCTTTACTGCAACAACAAAAAACATACAAACTTTAAGAAGACCATCATCATTTCTGCACTGATCAAGTTTCACATAGGCTATGGCCCTACCAAAATTGAATTGACTTCTCACCACCATTTTCTATTCTAGCACAAAGCTGGTCACACTGAGATTATGAACTGGTAAGTAAGCAAAAACAAGACAAACGAAAATCTCCAAAAATCTCCAGAAGTCATTATGTGACACATTATTCTGCTTCAAGGGCTTCACAGTATTCCTTGCATTATTAGCTCAGCAATGCCTCTCTTTACAAAATAGAGAAGATGGAAACATGCTCTCACATCACCTGCAGTTGAGCAAGTATGATTTCAAATATTGCAGGGAAATTTTTTCTGCATTGATCCCAGCAATTAACATGACTTAAGAGCCTATTGAACTTAAGAAACGAAGCTGCCTCATTTCATCCTACGAACTTTGTGTCGGAAGGGTAAGAATGCGTGTAGCTTGGAAGGCACACTTTAGAAAGGAACTTGGAAAGAATAGAATGTTCTTCACCTTCTTGTGGCTTTTAAACTACAGAAGCAGGTAATGGAAGAGCACGCCTTCTCTCGTGCACATACATCCTCATCAACAAAGGAAGCTAGCTATACATACATCAGCACACTCTTAAAACCAAACCTCAAAACACGTCTAAAACACATCTGCAACACATTTGAGTAGTAACATGAGAAGCACAAGAGTTGATCAAAACTACTCGGATACGAGAGAAAGAGAGAGACAGAGACAGAGAGAGACATAATCTACCCTACCTTGCTGGCCAGTAGATTGCGCGCCTGTCTATGAAAACCAGTGACTATTCCTTTCTCCGCTCCTCTCAAGAACTATATGTACAAACGAAGCCAAGACTTGGAAGGCGCGTGATCAATAAGATAAGAAGGCCAGTCAGTCTCCCAGCAACTTCCAAAACGACTGCATATACACTGAAACAAGCAACCAAACGGAAACTACTCACTCCTTACTCCTCGTCTTCCGAGTGTCGGTCCCGCAGAACAAATTGATCACTGTCTCTGACGCAGCTCTCTCCCCGGTGACGCGCGCAAGCGCGGAGCGTATCAGCGTTGCCGCTTTGCAAACGGCGGGATGCGTTGCTCAGGGCTTGCGCTACTAGGGTTTCTGTTGGGTTCCTTTTTCTTTCGAAGAAACAGCAACGAATAAAGCCTATCCACATTTTCTGAGAAGTTTCGAGCACGCGCCTTGTTTGTAATTGGTCAGTTTCGTGCTGTTTCCGACACGGGAAATCTACCGCCTCTTTCTTTTTCTCTCTCTCTCTCTCTTGCGCTGTCTTTCTTTTTCTCTCTCTCTCTCTCTTGCGCTCTCTTTCTCTTCTCTCTCTCTCTCTTGCGCTCTCTCTTTCTTTTCTCTTTCTCTCTCTCTCTCTTCTCTCTCTCTTTTAGGATCTTTGATTCTCTTTTGTTTTGGCTTTGTGGAAATAGAGTAACTGTTTCTCGGATCCTTCCTGGTGTTTTCAATAGCTACCGGGTCGCCACCCGACAAAATTTGTGTGAAATTAATTTGGGAAATTTTTAAATCCACACTAGCCTAGCCTAGCCTAGCCTACTAGTGTCAGTCAAAGATGTGTTGATAGTTGAACTAAGTAGTACTAGTACCTAATCAAAGATGCCTTTCAAGCCAAGGAAGGTGGATCACTTGTATCTTGTGACAAAAGAAGGACTTGTAAGCTTCAGACTAGGGTCCAAGGTCCAGGAACCAATGAATTCAAGCAATCTTATTGGTCTAAAGCTTTAAATTGGTACCCAGGCCTTTAGTTGAGGGTCCAAGACCAAAAAAGTGGCAAATTGAGGCTAAACCTTACATGGCACCTGTTTTGGAGGGAAAATCAATTGGCTCCGACCAAAAAACAGTGCTAAAAGGGAGACTCCTGATTTGGAGAACCAAGAATCAGGCTAGGGACCAAGGTACAGTCCTACTCAAGGATTCCATTTGCTTCAAATCAGTCCAAATTGGTTCCTAGGAAATTGGACCCTGGAACCTCTTCTAAAATGGGCCTTAGTACCATGGTTAAAAAACCATGAATTTTCCTAGGTTGCTTCTAACTAACCATGGTAAAGGTCTTGTCATCATAAGATTAAATCGAGGTCTTTGAGTCCAAAATCTAACAATTTCTAGGTTAAACCACTAGATGGCCTCACTCACACAGATGAAGGTACCCCACCATTGTAAGTGTCGGTTCACCCTGGCCCACCCTAGGGGTTTCTAATGAGGTTCTTAGTTCTTTCTTACTCTCTTTTAAGTGCCTTCTCCTGTTTCCACTTTAGTACTTTTTTTTGTGTTTACAAATTCCATGATATGTTCTGTTTTACAATGTAAATTAAAAACTTATGTAATATGCCGACATTTATTATATGCAATATTTTTCAAGTATGGTGGGGTTTATTGTGCAATATATTATGCCAGCCCAATAAATGTTTGACCAGTTTAAAATGGTGATGGACTAATTATACATTCTATTTGTTTGAAAATGCTTATACATGTACAAACCCAAGTCATGAAGTTTGTTAAACATTTTCCTTTTGTGTGAAACTATTTAACTCTTGAACTTTACACCACACATGTGGTTAAAGATGCACAAATTCAAAGTTCCATAGTTGGCTTCCCATACCATCAATTTGTTTGTTGTTAAAAGTACAATAGAAAATAAAAACCCTTATTTGGTGGCAGATCCATATTTATAGGCTTGAAACCACATATCATTTGTAAATAGTTAGATACAATTCAGTTTTGTTTCTAAAAATTGCACAACATGATTGTTCAAAAATAATGAATCGTTTGCACCTCAATTGAGGTGGACATTGAATAGTTGAAAATCACTTGGTTTGACCAGATTGGCCACAAAATCGTTGATCCAACATTACAAACATGTCTAGGAAACAACTCAAAAGTTGCAAGCAATCAGACACGCGGAAAAGTTCAGTTAACAGGATTTTTGACGAATCAGAAATCACCCAAAAGGAGTAACGCATCATCCATCCTGCATGGCACACTCAGGTGCTGAGGCGCACACTCGACTCAACTCCTGCCTAATGCTGCTGGGCCCTCATTCCCAGAACTGGTGCAAGGTCATTCTGCCCACCTCCAGAGCTTGCCAGTGCATTCTCCAGAGCACCATTCAGGACTTTGTACATTGTTATTATTAAGCTACCGATTTTTCAGGCACTGATTGACAACCCACTCAGAAACTAAAGGCAATAAGCAGTAGAGTTTTGAAAGTGTGGAAGTCTGCACACACCTGTTCAGGGTAAACAAATTATTGTGACTCAAAAGAATTTGCCATAGTCTCCAACAGACAAGTTTGTTCAATGACTCTTTCTTGGGCGTTACTTTTACAGGTTTAAATTTTCTGGCTGATTGCAAATTCACTATGCAAACCATTAGTAGACCAGCTTGCCTTGACCCAATATAACATGTAAGTGATAGGCACTCCTCCCCCCTGTGATTCAGGATCATGTTAAACTGATGTTGAAATGTTGGTATGCACTTAAATGGGCCAGAGCAAGAAGAATTGAGCAGAGATTTCAGTTTGCACCTTCCAAGCTGATGTTCCATCCAAACCATTCCAAGGTGGAAGAAGACAATCTACACACATTTAGTGACAAACATGGCACTGTCTCAAAGCTATGGACCCACTCTCATTAATGATCTGTGTTTTTTGTTTTGGCCAATTTTTACACTATAGTGAGAAAAAACTTGAAGCTCTTTGGGGGAAAAAATTAATGCAAATTCAAATAAAATTGCTAAAAGTTTGGAAATTTTGACAAAAGTTTGAAACCGCAGAAAATAATAATTCAAATAATAATGATGTAAACCTGGTCATGATAATTAGTAGTATATTTAGTCTCTTAAATAAATGGAATCAAGTACCAATATGAATGTAGAATATTTTATGGACTTATCTAAACCCCCAACTTCATGGAGACTACCCATTTCTTGGGTTAATCCCTATTCAGTTTTCTTGAAGCACAGAAAACAAATAATTTGACATTGTGGAAACTGTCTGTTGGGCTGTAAGATCTTAGTACATTCGGTGGCATTGCCAGTGGTCCACTTATCCCCAGACTATTTCAGCTTCCGGAGACCAAAGTCAGAGTTAATATGGGATCCAATGTGTCCACCAAAGCTAGCTTGCACATTTATGAAACATTTCAGTAAAATTTAAGATTAAATTGAAATTTTAAAAATTGCACACCCAATGCTAGAACTCTTGGTTTGTCAGATTTTACTTCTTTTTTCACAAACTAGTTACCTAATAGTTCCTCACACTAGTAAGAACCTATTCACATGCTGTCGGTTGCAAGCAACAGATTGCTCATGGTGCCCAAATCTGTATTCAGTTACGAAACTTTTTCTTTAATAGTGTTAAGAATCTAGAAATGATCAATCCGTGTTGTCTTAAGGGTAAGTAAGGAAGCCTGAAAAATACATTCAAGTAGACATCTGGACAACAACACTAAACCAGCAAGCAACAACTTGAACCATATTTGTGTTTACCTGCAGTCTTTGGCAAGACTGGATGGGGTAGGTGTTATGTTGCAGTGAACAGAGATTTCATGCACCACACAGTTGGTGTCAGAAGGAAGTCAAACTCAGCCACATTGTGTGACTGAGTCCAAGTCACAGGTTTCATAAGAGGACTTCCCAGTCCCCCATCAGCTAGGCAATTGTCAGGGTGACAGTACAACAGAAAAAGCTCTCATCCATAGAAGCTTGCAGTCACCACCATGTTCACCATCTGTAGCTTTTCCAAATTGCAGACAGGAGGTTTGTGGTAGTGTTGGGTGGGTTCTTTGATTTTGCAATGAAACTTCTTCCTCTGGGTTTCAAAATCAAAGAACATGTAACTTGATAATAAAGCTATCTGTATAATAATCCTTAGTTTGATCCTCACTTTGATCCCAACTGTACTGTTAATCATCCTCCCATTTCAAGCTATCCTTAAGGTCTAGCAAGTCTCTTTGGAGACATCTGATAAAATTAAGGTCTAGCAAAGTGAGGATCAATCCTCAAAACTAAAGATGCAAAACTAAAGATGAAGTTTTAAAAAGTGATTATCATCATAATCACTTTTCTAATCACACTATGATCTACTTACATTAACCGAAGGGAACTACCTAGGAGAGGCTTAATTAAATTAGGCCTACTTACCTACATGTGCTAGCTACCTACCCATAGCCCACCTAGCTACTATTCAAAAGCTATCTATTTATGGGCTACCTACCTATTTATCCATGAGTTAATTACTTAGGGGCTATCAAAAGCCTAAATGGGGGGGGTTGTCTAGAGTCATTTTAAGGGTTCTCTAGGGGTTATTTAAGAGGTTTCATAGGGTCTACTTAGGGGTTGTAAAGGACTTCCTACGTGAAAGTTAGAGGTTAGCTAGGTGCTATTCATGGAATTACATAAGAGACTATTTAGTGGATACCTAAGGACTATTTAAGGGTTACCTAGGGGGTTGGCTAGGAAAGTATTTAAGAACTATCTAAGGGCCTACCTTTGTTAAAAGATATCTAAGGATTTTTTAAAGGTTACATAGAGTTTATTTGAGAGACTACCTAGAAATTTTATAAATTAAGGGATATTTAGGGGGCTACTTTTAGAGCTATTTAAGAAGGACTTAGGGGCTATTTAAAAGACTATCTAAAAACTTCCCAAGTTAGTTGATATTTAAGGGCCTACTTATGGGACTACATAAGGATTATTTAGGAGCTACCTAAGGGAATACTTTAAAATTATGTAGAGGTTTTATGTAACCCCCTATCTTTAGGTATCCCATAACCTAGGTAGGTCTCTAGGTGTTTCCCTAGATAGGCCCCAAATTGGTCCTAAGTAATCCTTTAAGTAGCTTTTAAATATCCCATAAACTAAATAAGCCCCTAAGTGTCTTTATATATAGCCTTCTAGGTAGGCCTTCTGTAGTCCCCTAGGTAGGCTTTCAGTAGCCCTTAGGTATCCATAACTTAGGCAAGACTTCAATTGTCTCATTGAACTCCCTAAATAAAACCTTAAATAGTTCCATAAATAGTCTTTATGTATCTTGTAACCTAGGTACACTCTTAAATTTATCATTAAATAGTTTTTAAATAGACCTTTAAGTAACCCCTAAATAATTCTTAAGTATTTGTTAATTTGAAAAATCCTTAGCTAACCCCCTAAATAGGTTTTGTGTAATTTCCCCTTTATATACAATAACATAATAAATAGGCCTTTAAATAAACACATAGGTGCAAACAAAACACAAGAGATCATAGGAAAGTCAAATCATCCTAGGTTAAGGAGGAAATTTGAGTGTCCTTCTTAGTTATATTCCTTTAGCACTATCTCATCCTACATTTTGATTGTCATTCTCAATTTCGGGGAATTCACGGTTGTGTTCCTAGATTTAGATTTAGTTTCTTTAAAAGTTGGAATTTAAAACATTTGTTTATTAAAGTGGGTGTCTCCTAAGATTAAAATAATGATTCATGATGGCTATGAATCATTGAATAGAAATAGGTAGGGTAAGGCATTAGAAAGGTGTGTGACAAACTTTTTATTGATTAGTATCTATGAGGACATACTTTGCGCTTGTGTGAATATATAATATTTTAAATGATGTGTTTGCCATTGAATTTAATTTCAAGCTTTGTTTATCATATTTTGAAGTTTTAATTGGTGTGATCTTTGGAATTTCCATCCTTGGGCCATGGTGACATGATGCACAATTGTGATGTAATTGGATTTTTTAATATGAATTTTAGCAATGAGGAATTTTGAAAAACTAGTACATGGGTGATGTTTTGGAATTTATCATATTGTTATCTTTGAACAATTTCCTATTGTATGATTGTCCTGAGACAATTCCAAAAACAATTTATACCACTTTATTTTCAAGCCTACCTATTTCACTCCTTTCTTAATAATTATCTCTTATCCTAATAATGACTTCATTCTCCCACCCCCAACCCACCAAGTTACCAACATGGATATGAAAAAGCAAATTAACATGTGTATTTTCATTGTCCATGGTATTTATATTAATTCAAATCAAATTAAATTTGAAATTAGCATAATGATGAACCATTGGAACCGTACATGAAAACATAAAAAAAGGAAAAAAATAATGGATTGTCATTAGTAATGCGAAACAATGCAAAACCCAAATATGTTATTGTGTTTAGTGTGATAAATGATATACTTCACAAACAATTGTTTTATTGTTATAGAACATAACATTTCATAACTAAATAACAAACTAGTTAGTTTCCACCCCATAAACCTAGTATATCACAACCTTAGTTTTGAGTTCATGATCAAAAGTTGTGACATGACAAGGGAAATTGGCCAAAAGTGAAAATAAAGCTTCCATTGCCTCGAACGCACTACTCCAAGTAAAGCTTCCATTGCCTCGAACGCACTACTGCAAGTATGAAAGAGTGCAAGGGATCTAACATTCTTGGAAGTAGATCCACTTGGTAAGTAGGAGTCCTCATGTTTCCCAAATTTTTAAATCAAGGCTTGGGGGACCTCAACCTTGTCAAAATTGGGTACTTTTATAAAATTATTTTTGTTTGTGAGTTTTTGAAATTTTCTAAAAACATTAATAGGTTTTTTTTTTTATCAAACTACAAATAACCATGGATTTGAAATAGGTTCATTGACCATTTCTTTGATTTTTTGTAAATTGAAGTTCCAAGTCAAATCAAATTCTTTTATTTTTGAGAACCATCAATCAAGGTCCATATATCCAACCCCTACTTTGCAATTCTTTCTTTGAAAAAAAAAAATCACACCACACAAATTTCATGGCATAAAATGTGTCAATTGACTAAAGAACTATAATGATAAACATGGAAACTAGTCTTGGGGGCATTAAAATTACATATAACCCACCAACATAATAACTTGTTTTCTTACCAAAACTTGGTTTGATTCAAAATCAAGCCATAATTTCAATATATATATGCTTCATCATATATGCTTAAGATTACTTAAAAACACTTTAAGTTATCCCTCCTTTCTTTATTCCAATTTGTTACAAAACAAAACATACATGATTTGTTATTTCAAAAAAAATCAAAGTGTAAGTTTCTTAACCTCTAGATTCTAATTTTATGAACAAAGTGTACTAACATCATATGCCCTTCCTATACCACTCTAACAATGGTCATTGACACAATCTTTCTTTATTCCAATGTTGGCAAGTTCCCTAGTTTGAAGTGTTAAACTTGGGGGTTCAAGTTCTTCTGACTTGGACATGACCCAACACCCTTTTGGTTGAACCGTCACAAGGATTGAACCATGAAACTAGCCAATTGTTCAAATTGAAATCAAATGCTCAAAAATAAACTTTTGAAAACAAATTCAAGTTCTAAGAGGAAACACATGTTCAAGTTTTTTTTTAAGTCAACAATTAGGTTAAATTTTATAGGTGAGTGATTAGTATTATTTATTGTACCTTCACAATTTTCAATTTTAACTTGTTTTGAAACTCCATACTTATAATTTTTTCAACATTAGGAAATGTTATTGTGCATGTGGAACTAAACCCTATTTTTTAATCGAGCCCAAAGGTTTTTGAATTTCAAAGAAAATTCCAAAATTGAAACCATTGGTTTAAAATTTTGAAAAACCAAGCTCAAACCTACACCCAAAGAACCTACCAAAAATTATTTTAATGTCAAAATTGGGATTGAAGGTTCTTTTAAATTTTAAAAAGGAAGAATTTATCAACATTGGTCTACTTCTTTTGCATTCATGCCATTGGCAATTATAATTACTCTTTTTGCCTTTAAATTATTTATCGATCACAATGAACTAACATCCACATACACATCATCAATTGAAAGCCTATTATATTTCCATTTATGAATGAACTTCAACTACATTGACATTAGGTTCCACTTGATTAACTTATCTTAGTAAACATAGGTCAAGTGGGTAGGTAGGCAAGAAGATAGGCAACTACCATGTAAGTAGATGCATGTAGATGCTAAGTACTAGCATTGGTCATTTTTGATAAAATCATTGGCAATCAACAAGGGTCCATCAAAGCATAGGTTATTCATACTCAACATGTAGGACTAAAATTGGTTGAAAACCAAATAGAATCCTTACATGTTTGATATATATTATGTAAAGATTCAAGGAAACCTTTATGAACCAAACATTGTTTTGTTGAAAAAATTAACTCATACCTTTTCATATTTTGTCCCAAAAGGTTTTAGAATCTTTAAACATTAAAATTTTCAAACTCACTCTTCATTTGGTTGCATTTTTTCAATTTTAGTTTCCTTATTATCTTTGTTTTAACTTGAATTTGATTTATGTGGGTTGGCAATTATGAAAAGTGCAAAGGGAATAAATGATTTTATTATTTTGGGGGATCATTCATACCTACAAAAACTTACCTTGACATTATACTGAATGGTGATTAGATTAAGTGTTAGCTCAAATGTTTCAAAACTAACATTTATGCATAACATGTGAATATTATGAAAAAAATAACAAAAAAATCACCTAGTAATTAGGGTGTGTAACCAAAAAGGATGGTTATAGAAAACAAGAAATGCAATGACAAATTTTGCTTAAACACTACAACATCATTGAATTTCATCAAATATATAATGCCTTTTATTTCATGGTACAAATGAACACACCAAAGTTCATATTTAAAGATGTTCTAAAAACAACAATTTTATAGCTCGTGTTCACAAACACATATCAAACTACCATTAGGTCCATGGTTTTTTAATCAACAAGTTAGATCAAATTCTCAAACTCTTTTATCCCAACCTCTAAACTTTTGTGGTTTAGGATATTGTCTTGACAATCTATCCCCCACACAATTTTTTCACCTCCACTCCAAAATCTTAACATTGCATTTTTTTTGGTCTAAACATAATTCCCACTATTTCCTTAAACATAAGACCTCATATTTAGATGCACCTAATATGAGTTATCTTCTTTGCTTCCCTCAACCCTTTACCCCCCACAAACACACATCCTTAACCTTCAATTCTCATGCAAACCTATTGCTTTTCACTAGCATTGATAATGTAACCCTAAATGAACTTTTTTCTCACCATGATAACAAATCAACTACATTTTTGTGCCTTCATCAATTCTTAGGCTTCTATTTCCAAACCTACTTCCCATCATATTTGAAACATGCTAACGACAATATTGACAAAAGAGATTATTGGTACCAGCAATTGCACCCTTTAACCTCACGCTTGACAATATTTCAATTTGCAAAAGCTTTCTTCACCAACTCTGTAAACATTAGGTCCTTATTTTGTCAATCTTATGTTAAAGAACATCATAATAAAACCTGACTACTTACATTTTGTTAAAAATGAGAGATTTCAATCCTCGGCCATTGGAAGGAAAACAATATCATCAACTCATTTTACAAAGTAGTCAAGAAAACTAGAATCACCACTTCCATCACCATTAAACCAACAACAAGATAATAATACGATACTTAGCTTCTCTATTGCAAAAAGAACCCTCCTTCCCTTCCATAGCCAACAACTTATCTCCACCAATTTCACACCTCTACTTTTGAGTTCACCAAGCATCATGAATACAAACAACAAAATAATTTTTTAAAATAAAAAAATAAACTCCAAAAAAATAGCAAAGACAAGTGCGCACATTTCCTTCTCATCACCATGCACTCCCATGAATTGGATCGCCATTGCTATCCCTTATTCATTCATGAGTAAAATGACAAATCCTTTTTCTTTCTGCCACCATCGCTGGAAGCTCCTTCAGAATTCAAATCTCAAATCCTTAAAGTGTCCATCAATCAATTGGTAGGAATTAATTTTAAGCCACAGGAGCATTTTTTAAACAAAAAAATTGATAATATGCAGGTTTCAGTAACAAATTTAAATCCAGTTATCTTTTATACATTATTATGTGAGACAAAAAATAATAATTTCTCAAAAACCCTGCCCCACTTACATACATGACATATTGCCATAGCAGAGATCTGGAACACATTTGCCTGCCATATGTCATTTATTTCCAACTTCGCACGAATTGTTGATAACAAAAATAAAGGAGTTGGTCAGAAAAGTTGATGTCATCTGATACTCTCAGTACCTCAGACAAGGGGACTGCAAAACTTTGTCTCCACAAAAATTTGTTTTTGACCTTTAGAGAGGTTAGAACTTCAAACCCAACAAGCAAAAATCAAAGAAGAATATACATACCATGTAGATGATACTTATCCCCATTTTGAACCAAGAGAGTAAAATCAGTAATGAAATAGCTTGCATCCTTGTCCAAATATTTGGAGATTTAACTCTGCAAGAAGCAATGACTAGTCTTGTCTGGGTATTAGATCTGGCATCAAACCTCCACTGGCAATGACATACTAATGAGCATCATTTGTGATAGTTTAGGAAAACTCAACCAGTAGGTGTTTTTGCTTACCTTAGGTCATTCATTCATTCATTCATTCATTCATTATTGAAGACTCAAGAGGTGCCAAGAAATTTGAATTTTCTTACACTCTGTGAAATTAAAGGACAAGGTCTACACTGAGGACATATCAGTGCACAGGCTCAAACAGTGAGACAAACTAATTCGACATCACAATCAGTCAACAAAGTCTTTGAAAAAGTCTTTAGAGCACTTCCATATCCAAGACTTTGTCATAACAAGGAATTTAAATACCATTAAGAAACAAACGTCTTCAACATAATATCTCTCTTGATTACTGCTAATCTCACCAACTTTTGCCCAGTAATCTGATATTTGTAAGACTAACTGAGCTTACCACTAGGTCAGCTCACATAGGAAAAGAAAATCAACTTATTGTTTCCAATGTTGATATAATGGAATGGGATAAAAGAAATAGAAGTGGGCTGGTAAACTGATCTTGGCTTGGTTTTTGAATTGGGGAAGCTTCATGCTTGCGAACCACACAATCTGTAGAAGCCAAATTTCTTAGTCACATATTTCTCCTATTCAACTTTGTTGTCTAAATTTTCTGCCCAATGTCAACCAACCCAACTTTCCACATACAAATTACAACCTGTGTTGATGCTGAGACCATCTTTGTACAGATCCTTTGTTGCCAAATCAGAACCTTCAATCAACAGCAAATTTGCCCTTGAAGATAACATTGAACCAAAACACATACCCTGAAATATCTCTGTAGCCCTGCGCATTTTTGTTCCTTTCTGTACCTCATTGTTCAACTTGATTTGATTCGTCCCTACCTATTTCATCACATTGACAACAAGCAGCCAAAAAACTTGCTTTTCCTCCTGCAAAATTCCCACCAGTGTTGGGATGATCAACTTAGAGGCTTAGTGCATTGTTGCAAAAAGTTTATAGACACTTCAATAAGGTCCAAACATTCCAATTGCTGAATAGGCAGCTTCCACAGTGTAGATGATCATAGATCCAAGACTTCACAGCTCATCAGTTTACTAATTCAGACAAACCAAAAACTTGCCAACCCAGAACATATCACAGTAAAAAAAAGAGTGGGACTTCAAAACAACTGATTTGTGTTTAGTCACACACAAAAATATTACTGCTCCATGTTACACGTTAAACCCAAAGTCACAGACCTGGACAAATAGCAGGCCCAAGCCATTTGCCCAAAACAGCTTTGATGTTTCCTTACAGAAAGCATCATGTACCTAAAAAATCCCATTATGAACATCCCGAAGAAGAAAAGGGGAAAGGAGATCACTTGAAACCCATTAGAGTCAGTGCTTCTTAAGGCATCTTGCTGCTCAAGCACTACATTTAACATAAAGAAAAAGAAAAGGGAAAACAAGATCCCTCCAAGTCTTCTAACTATTGTTGGTTGAGCCATTTCTGATGCAGGATGGACATAAATTCATGTGAAACCACACTGTAATGTCTTAAATCCGGTTTCAAGTTCTCCTCATTCCTGCCAATTAGCTGGAAGGATACCTGGCATAATTCACAATGTTGCCCTTTGCCATCTATGATAATCTTCTTTGTAAGGCGACATGTTTGTCTCTAGTTTGAAAAGGTTCCCAAAACACATGTTTAGGAGCCTTTTTAAACTTTCCATCTCTTAGACTGCTCATCAACCTGCTCATGTGCAGATTGATGGAAGAGTGCAAACATCAAAGGTCATGATTGAAACGGACAATTATACAGGTGATGTTGTCACAACTTCCTCTCCGATATGCTTCATCAGTGAGCCTGTTGGCAGCCTCCTCAGCATCTGTGATGGACTCTATTATTGACACTGCTTCCTGATTTGACACCACATCCCACAGTCCATCACTTGCCAGAATCAGGAAATCGACTCCCTCCTCAATTGTATCCTCCTGAATCTCAGGCTCTGCCACAACATACCGCTTCAACAGCCGGTTACCAAATGCACGGGATACAGCAAGAACACCTCCCACTCGCCAAGTGCCATCCCACATCACAACCCCTCCTGCATCCTCAATGCGTCGTCGTTCATCAATCCGGTTGGGTTTGTGATCATTTGACAGAGCAAATGCCTTGCCACCTCTGCAAATCACAGCCCTAGAATCGCCAACATTGGCAACAAGCAAACAGTCCCCCACCAGGACAGCTGTGGAAGCTGTTGACCCTGCATCCCTCTGCTGATTGCTCTCTGCTCTCAAATAATCTTGGTCTGTCTGCTTGTAGGACTCAGCTATGGCTAACTTGGTGTCATCAATAAATTTAGGATGCTTCAACAAGTTATCAAAGAGGTTTTTCTTCACATATTCTGCAGCCCGGGAACCACCATGTCCATCAAAAACTCCAAATAACCCAATCACCTGATCACCAACTTTTGAGCTCTTGGCATCATGGAAATCCTCCATGGAAGTCCTTCTTCCACGCAAGCTTGAATATCCATAGCTGAATTTCATATTTTCACTCAGGCCCCCACCACTAGCAGGAGTATTCCCATGGATGTTGTTACCTTTGGATAAAGGTTTGGTTTTAAAATTCATGGTTCCAGTACTGACAGATGTGATGCCTAGAATGATCCTTGTGCAATGAAGCTCACACTCGCCTCCAGTTTCTCTATACCTGACTCCAGAAGAGCATTGAACACAACCTTATGCTTGGCATGCTGGAGCAACAGTTGTCTCTGTGGATCTTATTGCAGGAGGTCTCACATTGGCACACTTGGCGAACCCTTACACTCTTTGCTGTTTGTTGCATAAGAACACTCTCCTAGCTTGTAGGGCTAGCTCCATGAGCTGCTCACAAAGAAACAATAGATCATTCGATTGCAGATTATATGCTGAGACTTGTGAAAGTGAAAACACATAACATTCTTGGCATTTGGATTTCAGATCTTGAAGTGGCCCTATTGGTATGGAATGACTGACACTTATAAGCATTGATTCTACAATAGTGCTGCTTTATTTGCGATCACTGTTGCTAGTGAATACTCAACCAGAGTTGTCTGACTTGTTGTCTACAGCTGTGTTTGTTCAGTAGTCAGACATATCTATGAGATTGTAGAGAAAATTCCACAATAACACTTTGAAGTAACTGTGATGTCAGTTCCACCGAACCAAAAGAGATACAACAAAAAGGAGTGCAGCTGTGACCTTGTAAGTATCATTCACAAAGTATCCAACCATCACCTTCCTCACAAATGGCAGAGACAAGCTGCCATCAGTCCCCACTGACTTCATCAGCTTCCGACAGCAGATGTAGATAAGAGGTAGGAATAAGGCCCACAGACAGGGGCATTACCAGAATAAGGTGACTGCCCGAGGTGGCAGCCAAGGACAGCATCAAATTCTGATAATGCCCCCATCTGAGGGCCTTACTGTGCATAATGACCTGTCATGACAAGATCTGATGGCCAAGATCTTTTCATCATGCCAAGAAAAAATGGCAGGTCCTTACCAAATGTGTAAGAGCCCAGCCCACCCAGATACATAAGATGACCTTCCTATGTCAGGAGGAATCTTACAGATTTAAGGCTCCCTCCCAATACACTGGGAAGTCTGTAACATGTCATTACATATTTATAATCTGGTCAAAATTTTGGGCAAAAAACTAAACAAAAGTTTGCATCCTCAGTTTTGTCACATCTCTGGATGCAAAACGTAAGATTCAGTGATGACTTCAGCTAGCACTCGAGAGACATATCTAATAGTGTACCCATTCAAGCTGCAACAAGCTTGTGAAGCTTTGTTTCATTTTAGCTTGCCCCTGTGTACAAGCATGCAAGCATACAGCATAGAGCGCTCTACATTGAAGATAGTGGTCAGGGCCTCCTGTACCCTGAACATATCCTTTCAAGCTCTAATGGTTGTAGTCTCCAGAGGGGCCTAATTGTTCTACCATTACACAGATGCGTTGACTGAATTCATGAAAACACGTGGAAGTAAAACGGACCTCTGGAAAATCTCCAGATTAAAGTGGCAAATTCAGGGTCCGATTGCAGCGTTCCTTGAGCTGCTACACACACCATACCTCTGTATTTGCTGACGGTTTTGTGCGGTAGAAAGCTCAGGAAAATATAGTCATATAACGTGCAATCGGGGACAATCAATTTGGAACATTGTCTAGAAGAAATTTATGGTTTGGTCTCAGCAATGAACACGAGCACGAACTAGCACCATTTTAAACTTTTATATTGCAAGCAGGTTGTGCAATCTCTGAAGCAAGACTACTTATGCTACGGACTAGTATTCCATATGTCAGATATGCTTGGATCTTGATACAGGAAAAGATCGTCTACGATAGAAGCCTTATTTTCCAGCTTCTTCAATTGTTTCACTACTTCGACACTGAAGCACGCAAGGCGCAGTACAACAGGCTCTCTCAACTCTCAACCTATATATCTTAACAAGAAGCTAGTCTAATCAGGACGATCTCGTTGAAAACCTCAAACATACCTGGCCGTTATGAGAAAAACCTTAGCCAAGAAAGTTGCCGAAACCTGCGATTGTAGCGAAGAAAGCACACTTTCTCGATCAACGAATCGCGGCTTTGAGAAAGCATTCCTAAACAAAAGGCTCTGAGAGTTTCTGAAACGAAGCCCTGGAATCGAAGCCCCGAGAATTTTGCAGTTGGAGCACCTTCTTCAGCACGACGAAAAATCTGTGTCACAAATCTTCGTCACTGCTTAGAGACAACAAAGGTACAAAACGCAAACTCCTGCCCGCAACTCCTGCTCACTCCTCCCGTCCGGCTCGCAGCCGGCGAGCTCTCATCCCGCCCGCGATGGTGAGAAAAACGAAAGAAAGGGAGAGAGAGTGTGTATGTGTGTGTGTATAGGAAGTGTGGCATTAGGGTTTCGACATTGCGTTTCACACTGCACTTGATCTCACTGGCCATTGACGTGACGCCCGGGCCACGAAAGTCTCCGGCATTTTATCCTCAAGGGTCTCTAAATTGCGTTCACACTGCGTTTAATTTCATTGGCCATTGACCTGACGCCCGGGCCACGAAACTCTCCGGCATTTTATCCTAAAGGGTCTCTACATGCGTTCACACCGCGCTTAATTTCATTGGCCATTGACCTGATGCCCGGGCCACGAAACTAAATGGCCGTTAGCCTAGACCACTCCTTTTATTTGTCAGCTATAAAGAGTCGTCATATGAGGGTATTTTGTAACCGAGCGTATATACGTACCGTATGTGAACTGAGGAAATATAGGGCATGCAATTCACATACTGGCTCTATATATGCTCAATTTCAAAGTACCTTCAAAATTACAACTGATTCTGTAGACTGGTCGGTGATCGAACACTTAAGCGCTCAGGGCAGGCCAGATCCAAAAGGAGGTCTCCGTTGTTTCTGGTGTCAAAACAAAATTTGAACCCCTCCTCTTGACGCATCTGACACACTAACAATTGTTAAAAGCGGATTAGAAATGAGAAAGTTATGGCCCCCCAAACTAAACGACGCCATAAACTCAAAAAAAACAAACCACCCAACACTATCAAAGCCGCTTTCCAAACACCCAAAATATTCCTTACATGTTGCTCTGTTGCTATTAGAGTTCAAAGATGATTCGGAGAACTTCACATATCACAAGAAAAAATGAAAAACAAAAGGTTGGAAAAATTGTATACCGTGTAACACCCTTAGTTGTGGAATTGCTGGATGCCTCGGCTTCACCTTGCTCAAGCCCTTATTGTGGTAATGCCCACAACTTCAATCGTTACCCTACACATAAGTTTTTTCCGCTAACATAGGTTTTTTTCTCAATGGACATTACACTTGTAATTTTTGGGGTATAATGAAATTAAAATTGTATAGAGCTTGGGTAGAGGATTTAAGTAAAGTAAATAAATTCTAATTCTAAGAAAAGAATTTCAAATTAGAAAAATTGAAGTTCGATTATAAAATTAGGTGTTTATCAATGAAGATAAAATGCGGATCAGCTGAATGCTTGTAATTAATTATTAGTCATCTTTTTTAAAAAAACAAACAAAATTTTAGTAACAAATAGCTACTTCAAAGCCAAAGTGATGCATTTGAGTAAAATGTCTTTTTGATATTGACAATTAACACTTATTTATTACTAGAAACATGGCATCTATAGTGACATGTGAATAAATATGTTAAATATTTAATCACATTAGTAACATATTACACTACCAAAAGTGTCGTTGGAAACTTTAAGCATTAACAAAGTCACACAAAACAACCAAGCCTAATCCATTTCATCCTATATGTAAAGTGTTACGATACTACGTCCACTATGAAAAAACCTACATGAAAAACAACCATTTTCATTAAAAATTAGGTTTTTGACATTTTTTTCAATTTAGGTTTTTCCTTAGTGAACCACTTAGAATTTTGGGGATATTTTGAAGTTGAGCAAGTATAGGGCTATTATGTGAAGTGCTGCCTCAATTGAGAAAAGATTATATTCTCATTGTCTGGGTTCTTTTGAATTTGTTGCAACACATGTTGTCCTTCAAGCTTTCTAGAGTCACTCAGCCTTTCTCACATGACTTTTGGAAGCTTGGCCTCCTACCACCTCAAAGTCAAATCCTTTCTTTAATTCCAAATGGTCCGCATAATGACTCCTCTAAATAAGGTTCATAAGGAGCTTAATTTTTTAACCCTAGAAAGTAGACATTTGTTGAACAAACATTGTTCAAGCTTCAAAGCATTTTCGAACTTGATAGTGTTTAAAAGTAGTTGAAGCTAAAAGAGGAATGAGAGTTTGTTGGAATGAGATTTATAAGGATTCCTATTATTCAAAATGACATAGAGGTTTATGAACGTTATTATGCTTTAGGAGATCTCGAACAAAATATTCCAACTCTAAACAAAATTTTTAATGGCTTTATCCCTACTCACATATTGATACCATACAATGTGGGATTGTTGAATTCCAAACCTTTAGTAATACATTATGCCTACCACTGCCTTCTCTTATGTAGATACCACTTTGGAGAAGGAGAATATATGAATCACATTATGAAATGATGGCCAACAATTCTTATTAATAAGAGTAACATTTTTCCACACCATCATATGCCACAAATAAACATTGGATGTTGAGAACATAAGAACATTTCATTCATCGTATTTCTAGGATGTTTTGAATCAAATAATTTTTTTTTACACCATCATATGCCAAGAGTAAGCATTGCATCATGAGAAGAAAAGATTGGCATTGTATTCATAGTGACATAAATCCTTGTGCAAATGTGCTCCCAATGAAGAAACAAGTTTTAGAGTTTTGATAAAACCAACAACGATGAACAAGGCAAAATATATATTTCCAAAGTTATAGTGAGACACTACACAATTTACAAGTTCTAGATCTCCACATTATTGGAGTTTTGGATGTTTTTTAGTGTTATCACAATCATGTTTTTGTGCACAAAGTGAAAATTTATGAGAAGAATTGGCACATCCTCACAAATCTATGCATGAATATCTCAATGTGTTGTTGCAAGTTTGTGCATGAACCTCTCAATGTGTCATTGTAGATTTGTGCATGACCATACCAACAAAACCTCACCTATACTAGTTGCCATGATATTATAAGGAAAATAATGAGCTTGCGTTGGAGGATTTTTTTTTCAATTTTTAATAATTAAAAAAAGGGATATTTGACCCAAAAAATTTTGCCAACTGAAAAAAAATCGTGATAGACCGAAAAAAAACTTTGCCCACATCCTTCTTCTTCTTGTTCTCTTTCTTTCTTCATTCATTTTTCTATCTTCTTCATTTTTTTCCTTTTTTCTTATCATTACTTTTTTCTTTTTCTTCCAAACAAGATGTATTTTACTTTTCCCTCCTTCTTCCTTTTTTTTTTTCCTTTTCCCTCTTTTTTTTTTCCTTCCTTTTTCTCTTTCTTTTTCAGTGGATGATGTGGTCAATCCTCCCAAAAATGTCTTTCCTTTTTTTTCCCCCCCTTTTTCCCCTTGTTTTTTCTTATTGTTTTTCTTCTTGTCTCAATTTGCAAGGAGCATGAGATCACCCTCCTTTCATCTTATGAACTTGTTGATTACCAAGTTGTTTTGTATTTTCTTAAGTTAAAAATTTAATCAAGGTTCTGGTCATGGTATTATGAATTAAAACTGGAACCAATATTTCTTATTCACCAAAGTGGGCACCCACCCAACATTGGAATAGGCAATAGACCCAACAATTATGAGGCTTGGTCCTAGGACTCATGACCATGATTCTGTTAACCAAATCAAAGCACCAACTTTTGAAGCCCTAAACCCTAAACTAAACCCTAAACCTTGTGGTTCTCAATTTATTTTTAGTTGCAGAATTGCCTTTTGAATGTGTGTTCTGTCCATTTTCAAACACAATAGTGGGGTTGATCAATGTTCTGTTGTAGTTTGGGAAAATCCTTTTGAGAATTGGGGTTAAAAACATCATTGAAAAATGTCACATTTTGGGAATGTCTCGAGGAAAGGGAATTTGGTGTGAAGTTATATCTGATTTTTGGTTTCTATGTGAGGAAATATTATTTTAAAAATTGGGGTATTAGGATGTTGTGCTTACAAAGCCTGGGGACTCCAAGAAGTTCAAAGAGAGAATTCAAAGAAGAAATTCGATCCATCACCACCCATGTTTTTTATTAATTTAAATATCACATGTTTAGAAGCATTCAATCAATTTTTTTCAATATTTGAATCATCATAATTTGAGAAAAAAAAGTTGGTCAAAAGAAAAGAAAAACACTGATCATGATCTTTCTTGGTTTTGCATTGTGTTTTCTTTTGTTACACTTATTCCTTTGTTTTTTTTTTTTTTTTTTAAGCCATATGGAGTTAGGGTTACGTCGATC
>Ga0116227_10000523_pt1 | contig 75238 bp, 65 predicted proteins | sample S1TSphgellanicum_FD_89693 | JGI IMG/M metagenome (GOLD analysis project Ga0116227, IMG submission 89693) | Host-associated microbial communities from peat moss isolated from Minnesota, USA - S1T2_Fb - Sphagnum magellanicum MG | ecosystem: Host-associated > Plants > Peat moss > Unclassified...
GTGTCGGGCGATCTGGCGAAGAAAATCGTCAGGCTCGTGAAAGACAGCAAGATCAAGGTGCAGGCGAGCATTCAGGGCGACGCGGTGCGTGTGAACGGCACCAAGCGCGACGACCTGCAAAGCGTGATCGCGCTGCTGCGCAAGGACGTCACGGATACACCGCTCGACTTCAACAACTTCCGCGACTAAGGTGCGCGATCAAGGCGTTCAGGCGAGGGGGTGAAGCCGGCGCGCATTCGCGCCGCTCGGGGGCACTCAGCGGTCTTGAGACAGTCGCGGTGCGCCGCCCGGCGCCGCGTGGAGCCGTGTGGAGCCGTGTGGAGCCCGCCCCGCAGTGTCCCCGCTTGCCCCCCGCCCGCTTCAGCCTCAGTGCCGCTTCGCGGCCGTCTGCGCTTCGGCCTTCTTCTGAGCCTCGGCCTTCTTCTTGTCGCCGATGCGGCTTTCCTGCCCCGCCATCAGTTTCGCGATGTTGCCGCGATGACGCCACACCAGCAGCGAACTCATCACGACGATCGCCAGCGCAATGATGTTCGCGCCGAACAGGAAGCCGTCGAAGAGCGGCGCGAACACCGCGGCCGCCAACGCCGCCAGCGACGAATAGCGGGTGAAGAACGCAACGATCAGCCAGGTCAGCAACGTGGCGATGCCAAGCACCGGGTTGATCGCCAGCAGCACGCCCGCGGCCGTCGCGACGCCCTTGCCGCCTTTGAAGCGGAAGAAAACCGGATACAGGTGGCCGAGGAACACGGCAATCGCGGCGAGCGCGGTCGCCGTATCGTCAAGGCCGTAATGCGGACCGAAGTGGCTCACGAGCCAGACGGCGAGCCAGCCCTTGAACGCATCGCCCACCAGCGTCAGGATCGCGGCCGTCTTGTTACCGCTTCGCAGCACATTGGTGGCGCCGGGATTCTTCGAACCGTAGGAGCGCGGGTCGGCCAGGCCCATCACGGCACTGACGATCACGGCAAACGACACCGAACCGATCAGATAAGCGACGACGGCGACGATCAGGTTTTGCATCTGGGGACTCTTATAGGTATCGGAAAGCGCGACGGGTGCAACAGGTGCAACATGCACCCCACGGCACGAACGAAACGGCGAACATTCTACCCAACCGGACCGGCGCGGCCAGCCACTTTTGCAGAGGCCCGGCACGAAAACGCCGGGCTACGCGGGTTTACCTGACCCTTTTCGAGCAATGCTGACGCGGAGCCGGAAGTTGGGTGGTCCTCAATCCACGCTCGCGCATTGCACCGGTTTCGCGTCCAGCAGCGTAGTCAGCACGGCGGGAGCAATGCTGACGAGAAAGCCGCGCCGCCCGCCGTTCAGCCAGATCTGTTCGAGTTCGAGAATACTCGACTCGACATACACCGGCATCGCCTTACGGGTACCGAAAGGCGAGGTGCCGCCGATCAGGTAGCCCGAGTGCCGGTTCGCCACTTCGGGCTTGCACGGCTCGACGCGCTTTGCGCCGATCTGCCGCGCGAGGTTCTTGGTGGAGACGGTACGGTCGCCGTGCATCAGCACGATCAGCGGCTTGGCGTGCTCGTCTTCCATGACGAGCGTCTTGACCACCCGATGCTCGTCGACACCGAGCTGGCGCGCCGATTCCGTGGTGCCGCCGTGCTCCACATAATCATAAGGATGTTCGCCGAACGCGACGCCATGGCGGCGCAAAAACTGAGTGGCAGGCGTTTCGGAGACGTGTCTGGATTTGCTCATCGGCGCATTGTAATAGCGACCTCGCACAACGGCTATTTGCCGAACGGCCAATTGTGCGCCTGTGGCCACTGTGGCACGATCGTTCGTAAATCATCCGGCGCGACGCGTACGGATACCCTACCGTTTCAAGGAGACAGCGTTGACCCTCGACTCGCCCGCGCGCCGCGCCATCCACGTTCCCAGCCTGCTGGCGGCGCTACCGCGGCGCATCGCCGAGATCCCGGCGCTGGCCGCCGCGCGCGATCCGCAGCACGTCGCCCTGATCGAAGATGCGCGCCGTCTGACGAGCGCGCAACTGCTCGAAGCTGTCGAGGCGACCGCCGCGCTGCTGCGCGAATCGGGCGTTCGCGGCGGCGACCGCGTGATGATCGTGGCGGAAAACAGCATCGTGCAGATCGTGCTGCTGTTCGCCACCGCTGCGCTCGACGCGTGGGCACTCGTCTCGAACGCGCGGCTGTCCGCCGCCGAGCTCGACGCAATCCGCGCTCACGCCAGGCCGCGCCTCATCGCCTATGCCGTGGAAAGCTCGCCCGACGCGCAGCAACATGCCCAGCGCCACGGCGCAGTTACGGCGCCCGCGCTTGCGCCCGATATCGGCGCGTGGGCCTATACGCTTGACGACACCGTCGCGGCAGAACCGGTCGAGGCCGCAAGCGAGCGTCAGTGCGCCGCGCTGATCTACACCACGGGCACCACCGGCGCGCCCAAGGGCGTGATGCTGTCGCATCGCAACCTGCTGTTTATCGCGGCGATTTCGAGCGGCCTGCGCAGTGTCGGCCCGGACGATGTGGTGTACGCCGTCCTGCCAATGTCGCATGTCTACGGTTTCGCCTCGGTGTGCCTCGGCAGCCTGTATGCCGGCGCCACCTTGCGGCTCGCGCCGCGTTTCGCGCCCGAAGCCGTGCGCCGCGCGCTCGCCGAAGAGCGCGTGTCGATCTTCCAGGGCGTCCCCGCGATGCACGCCAAGCTGCTCGAACATCTGCAGACGCACGGTCATGCGTGGTCCGCGCCGCATCTGCGCTTTGCGTACTCGGGCGGCTCGCCGCTCGACGCGGCGCTGAAGGCCCATGTCGAAAGCGTCTACGGTCTCACGCTGCACAACGGCTACGGCATGACCGAGAGCAGCCCCACTGTCGCGCAGACCTTGCTCGATGCGCCACGCAGCGATTGCTCGGTCGGCCAGGCGATTCCCGGCATCGAGGTGCGCTTCGTCACGCTCGAGGGTGTGGACGCCGCGCAAGGCGAGATCGGCGAGTTGTGGGTGCGTGGTCCGAACGTCATGCTCGGCTACTACCGCAACCCGGAGCAGACCCGCGCGACCGTGACCGAAGACGGCTGGCTCAAGACCGGCGATCTCGCGCGCCAGGATGCGGACGGCGCCCTGCACATCGTCGGACGCAGCAAGGAGTTGATCATCCGTTCGGGGTTCAACGTGTATCCGGCGGAAGTCGAGCACGTGCTGAATGCACATCCGGACGTCGTGCAATCGGCGGTGATCGGGCGGGCAGTCGAAGGCAATGAAGAGGTCGTGGCCTTCGTCGAACTGCGGGCCGGCGCCAAGGTTACGCCGGCAGAGTTGATCGCGTGGTGCGGCGAGCGTCTTGCACCGTACAAGCGTCCCGCCGAAGTTCGGGCGCTCGCTGCGCTGCCGGCGGCGTCAACGGGCAAGATCCTCAAGCATCGGCTGCGCGATCTGGTTTGAGCGACGAGCCTCGCGGCAGCGGCAGCCGCATTCGTTGCGTTAGCCGGATTGGCCGGGCTAGCCGTATCCGCGGTGTCAACCACAGAAGCCGCATTAGCCAGGCAGCCCCATCACCCGCGCGGATGATGTGCCGCGTGCAGCGACTTCAGCCGCTCACGCGCAACGTGCGTGTAGATCTGCGTGGTCGAAATATCCGTGTGCCCCAGCAGCAACTGCACTACGCGCAGATCGGCGCCGTGATTTAGCAGATGCGTCGCAAACGCATGCCGCAGCGTATGCGGCGAGAGCGGCGCATGCACCTCGGCGGCCGCTGCGTGACGCTTGATGATGTTCCAGAACTGCTGGCGCGTCATGCCTTCGGCGCGTGTCGTGACGAACAGCGCGTCGGTGGCGCGCGCGCCCAGCAACGCGGGCCGCGCCTCGCGCAGGTAGCGCTCGATCCACGCATGCGCTTCCTCGCCGAATGGAATCAGGCGCTCCTTCGAGCCCTTGCCCATCACCCGCACGACGCCTTCGTTAAGCCCCACCTCCACCGTCTTCAGCGTGACAAGCTCGGTGACGCGCAGGCCGCTGGCATACATCAGTTCCAGCATCGTGCGATCGCGCAGGCCGAGCGGTGTGTTGATATCGGGCGCGCCAAGCAGCGCTTCGACCTGGGCTTCGCTCAGCGTCGCAGGAAAACGCGCCGGCTGTTTGGCCGAGCGGATGCGCAGCGTCGGATCCACCTGGGCGCGATGCTCGCGCACGGCCCAGGCGTAGTAGCGCCGGAACACCGAGAGGCGCCGGTTCGACGAAGTCGACTTATCCTTCTGCCGCACCACGCTATAGGCGGTGAGATCGGCTTCGCTGGCGGTATCGAGCGAGCTGTTGCGGCTTTGCGCCAGCCACTCGCAGAACAGGCGCAGGTCGCGCCGGTAGGCATCGAGCGTGTTGCGCGACAGGCCGTGTTCGAGCCACAGCGCGTCGCAGAACGCGTCGATCGAGGCGTTGCTTGCCACGAACAGCGGCGACGCAGCGGGCGCGGCGGAGTCGTCAGCAGGGTTGGCAACGATAGCTTCGCTCATGCGTAGGGCACACCTTCATGCGCCAGCAGCCAGCGCTTCACGTTGTGGAAAAAATCGTCGTTCGCATGATGCGCGAAGCCGCCAAGACCGCTTGACGACACCACGCGATGACACGGGATCACCAACGGAAAATAGTTCGAGCCGCACGCCTGGCCGACCGCGCGCGGCACGCTGCCCACCTCCCTGGCAAGCTGCCCGTAGGTGAGCACGACCCCGGGCGGAATCGCGCTGATGCCCGCCCACACGCGTTGCTGAAACGCGGTACCCACAGCGGCCAGCGGCAGGTCGAAACCCGCCGAAGCACGCTCCAGATAGCGTTCGATCTGCTGCGCCGCTTGCCTTGCCAACGGCGTCTCCGGTGCGACGTTGCTCACCGACTCCGGCAAAAAGACAATCTCGCGCACCTTCTCGGCTTCGAGCCGGATGCCGATCTTGCCGAACGGCGCGTCGATCACTGCGTTGAACATGATGTGCCTGCCCAATGGTCCTGTACTTGCCCAATGTGTCTGCGCGACCGGTTCGCGCCGGCCGGGGCGCGGGGCGCGGAGCGCGGGGCAATGCGCGCTGCCGTGCCCGAAACCCCGCTACTGTACGCCGCCTGCTTACGCGGCTTCAAGCGCCCATTCGACGTGCTCGCGCACGAGCGGCGACGGATCTTCCACACGACGGCGCAAGGCGTCGACAATCGCCGCTCGCGCGCCGCCGGCGAAGCTTGCCGGATCGGCACGCAGCGCGTTGCCCATGCCGACCGCCAGATTGCGCAGCCAGCACTCGTACCCGATGCGGCGAATCGCGCTGCCCTGCATGCGCGTATCGAACTCGTCGGCGCTCCAGTCGAACAGATCGACCAGCGTCGCGCGATCGAGTCCGTGCCGCACGTCGAAATCGGCAACCGGCGCGGCCTGCGCAAACTTGTTCCACGGACAGACCAGCTGGCAATCGTCGCAGCCATACACACGATTACCGATCAGCGGGCGCAAATCCGGCGGAATACTGCCTTTCAGTTCGATGGTCAGATAGGAGATGCAAAGACGCGCGTCGACCTTATAAGGCGCGACAATCGCGCCGGTCGGACACGCGTCGATGCAGCGCGTGCAACTGCCGCAATGGGCGCCGGGCGTCTGCGGCGCGTCGTCCGGAGAAGTCTCTGCGTCGGTCGGCAGCGGCACGTCGACATAGATTTCGCCGAGGAAAAACAGCGAACCGGCGTCGCGTTGCAACAGTAACGTATGCTTGCCGCGCCAGCCGACGCCCGCCTTCTGCGCGAGTTCGACCTCGAGAACCGGGGCGGAATCGGTGAACACGCGGTAGCCGTAGGCGCCGATTTCCGCTTCGATCTTTTCGGCGAGCTGCTGCAGGCGGTTGCGCATCACCTTGTGATAATCGCGGCCCCGCGCGTAGATCGAAACCACCGCCGCCGCAGGATCGCCAAGCCTTGCATGCTCTACGGCGCGCCAGTTGCGCCCTTCCTGCTGCGGGCTTTCACCGGCCTTTCCAGCTTCTTCCGCGGGTGACGAACGCGAGGGCGAATGTGAAGACAAATGCGCGGGCAAATAGGCCATCCGCGCACTGATGACGCGTCGCGTATGGGCCACAAGCTCTGCGGGCCGCGCGCGTTTCATCCCATGTTTAGCCATATAATCCATCTCGCCGTGGCAGCCCTCTTCGAGCCATGCGGCAAGATTAGCCTCGGCAGCGGAGAGATCGGTATCGCTGATGCCGACCGCCCCGAAACCTAGTTCGCGGCCCCACGCCTTGATGCGCAGGGCAAGCGCCGCCAGCGCCGCTTCATCGAAACGACGCATGGCAGGCGCATCGTCATCGGACGCAGGCGTGCAGGAAACGGGGGACTCCGGACTTCGGTTCATCACGCCATTTTACGAGAATGCCCGACAACTCCGATCTCTCGATCCAACCGCCTGCCGCCGTCCTGCTCGAGCGTCACTTTGCGCTCGCGGACGAAGCCGCCACCAGTGCGTTCGGCGTGCGCTTCGCAGAGGCCATCGAGGGCGTGCGCAAAGCGCACCAGGCGCATGGCGGCCACGCGGCATTTCACGGCCTGCAGGTGCAACTGATGGGCGACCTCGGCGCGGGCAAAACCACCCTCGTGCGCGCCACGTTGCGCGGCCTCGGTCACACTGGGCGGGTGCGCAGTCCCACCTATACGCTCGTCGAACCGTATGCGGTCGAAAGACCCGATGGGGAACTTGAGCTCTATCACTTCGATCTGTACCGTTTCACCGATCCGGCCGAATGGGCCGACGCCGGCTTTCGCGAGTACTTCGACAGCGGCGCGGTTTGCCTCGTCGAATGGCCGCAACGCGCGGGCGGTCTGCTAGGCGTGCCGGATCTTGTTTTCTCGCTCGATGTGGATGGCGACGGCCGGCTGCTGATTGCCCGGGCGTACAGCGAATCAGGAAAAGCATGTCTAGAAAGATGTTAATCAAACCATTTCGCTCGATCGAGTCCGCCGCTACCGCAACGCATAACTGGCGGCGCCGGCAGATTCTCCGCGCCGGCGCCTCGACGCTCGTGCTCGGCCTCGTCGCGCCGCGCCTCGCCTGGGCCAGCTCGGTGCTCGGCGTGCGGGTCTGGCCGGCGCGCGACTACACCCGCGTGACGATCGAATCCGATCAGCCGCTGCAGAACACCCAGCAACTGCTGCAAGGCCCCGACCGCCTGGTGGTCGATCTGAACGGCCTCGATCTCGACCAGGCGCTCAAGGACCTGGTGTCGAAAATCACGCCGAACGATCCGCAGATCCAGGCGGTACGTGTCGGCCAGTATCAACCGCATGTGGTGCGGATGGTGTTCGATCTGAAAGGCTCGGTGAAGCCGCAGGTGTTCACGTTGCCGCCGGTCGGCTCGTACAAGTACCGGCTGGTGTTCGACCTGTATCCGGCGGTCGCACCGGATCCGATGATGGATTTGCTCGCGCAGAGCGAGCACAAGCAGCAGCGCCTCGATGAAAATAACGCGCCGCCCAGCACGTTGAGCGGCCCCGGCACCACACCGCCCACCGCCGACAACAGCGAGGCGTTTTTCGACCGCTACGCGCAGGACAACGGCAGCGCTCCGGATGCGCCGCGGCCGCCCGTGCACAGCGCACCCGTGCCCGCGCCGCGAGCGCTGGCCCAGGCGCCGACTCCCAGCAAGCCGGCGGCGCCGCCGAGCGCACTGACCAACAACAACGGCAACAGCAGCGATAGCGGCGACAGCACCGACGACACCTACGCCTTCACCACGCCGAAGTCCGGCAAGAGCGGCACGGTGCGTCTCCTGACCGTGGCGATCGACCCGGGTCATGGCGGCGAAGACCCCGGTGCGATCGGCAGTGCGGGCACCTACGAGAAGCACATCGCGCTCGACATCGCGAAGAAGCTGCGCGCCAAGATCGATGCGCAGCCCAACATGCGCTCGATGATGACGCGCGACGACGATTTCTTCGTGCCGCTGAACGTTCGCGTGCAGAAAGCGCGGCGCGTCGGCGCCGACCTGTTCGTGTCGATCCACGCGGACGCGTTCACCACGCCGCTCGCGCGCGGCTCGTCGGTGTTCGCGCTGTCGGACCATGGCGCATCGAGCGCCGCGGCGCGCTGGATGGCGAACAAGGAAAACTCGTCGGACCAGATTGGCGGGATCAACATCAAGTCGGACGACGCTGCGGTCAACCGCGCGCTGTTCGACATGTCGACCACCGCGCAGATCCGCGATTCGATGCGCTACGGCAACTTCGTGCTGAACGAGATCGGCGACATCAACAAGCTGCACAAGGGCTCGGTCGAACAGGCCGGCTTCGCCGTGCTGAAGGCGCCCGACATTCCGTCCATCCTCGTCGAGACGGCCTTCATCAGCAACCCGGACGAAGAGAAGCGCCTGAACGACGACGCCTATCGCGACCAGATGGCGTCCGCGATCCTGAAGGGCATCAAGCGGTACTTCGCGGCCAATCCGCCGCTGGCGAAGAACCGCATGACGTGAGGCGGCCTAGCGCGCCGGCACAAAACGCCGCACGAGCCAGCCGCCGAACACGTTCACCGCAAGACCGGCCATCACCAGCGCGGCGCCTGCGATCTGCGGCGTCGTCAGATGCTCGTCGAGAAACACCGAAGCGGACGCAAGACCGACAATCGGCACGAGCAACGAGAACGGCGCGACCTGGCTCGCCGGATAGCGCGCCAGCAGACGGCTCCAGAGACCGTAGCCGAGCAGCGTCGCAATGAAGGCGAGATACACCACCGCGAAGATCGACGTGGCGCCGATGCCCGACAACGCAGCCACGATCCGCTGCGGCCCTTCGAACGCGTAAGACAGCGCAAGAAACGGCAGCGGCGGAATCAGGCTTCCCCACACGACCAGCCCCACCAGATCCACCTTGCCGACCTTCTTCGTGACGATGTTGCCGAGCGCCCATGAACCGGCCGCGCACAACGTCAGCACGAAGCCGGCGAGGGTCATCGCGTGTCCGCCCTGCATGCCGATCACAGCGAGGCCGCCGGATGCAATGGCCAGCCCGACGACGTTCGGCGCGCGAAAGCGCTCGTGCAGGAAGACGCCGGCGAAGATCAGCGTGAAGAAAGCCTGCGCCTGCAGCACCAGCGATGCCAGACCGGCCGGCATGCCGACGTACATGGCGGAAAAGAGAAACGCGAACTGGCCGAACGAGATCGTCGCGCCGTAGGCGAGCAGCCAGCGCCAGGGCATCTGCGGGCGCTTGACGAAGAACACGGCGGGTAGCGCGGCGAGGCCGAAACGCAGCGCGCCGAGCAACATCGGCGGCACGCCGTGCAGGCCCACCTTGATCACGACAAAGTTGATGCCCCAGGCAATGACCACCACCAGCGCCAGCAGCAGATCCTTCGGCGCCATCGCCGTCTCCTTGTGTTGTTGTCGGAAGTGGGAGTTTAGCGGAGCCAGCCCCGCCGCAAACAGCACCATCCCCCGCACACCAGTAGAATGACCCCATCCACCACCCACCGAGCCTGCCCATGTCCTCCTCGATCAAAGCAGTCCTCAAGCCCCACTTGCGCGACGTCGGCGGCCTGACCGTCCGCCGCGTGTTGCCGGCGCTGGCGGCGCGCCTGATCGGGCCGTTCATCTTCTTCGACCACATGGGCCCCGCCACCCTCGAACCCGGCGTGGGCCTCGACGTGCGTCCGCATCCGCATATCGGCCTCGCCACCGTCACCTACCTGTTCGAAGGTGCGATCATGCATCGCGACAGCCTCGGTTCGGAGCAGAAAATCGTCCCCGGCGACGTCAACTGGATGACCGCCGGTCGCGGCATCGTCCACTCGGAACGCACGCCCCCCGAAGACCGCGCGAGCGGCCTGACGATGCACGGCATCCAGACCTGGGTCGCCTTGCCGCTCGACGCGGAAGAGATCGAACCGTCCTTCGAGCATCACGCCGCCGCGACGCTGCCCGAAATCGAACGCAACGGCGTCACGCTGCGCGTGATCGCCGGCACCGCGTTCGGTCAGACCGCGCCGGTAACGACGTTCTCAGGCACGCTCTACGTGGCCGCGCATTTCACGCCGGGCGGCGCCTTCGCGCTCGAACCCGAGCACGAGGAACGCGGCGTCTACCTGGTGGACGGCGATCTGGAGATTGACGGCGCGCCGCTCGAAGCCGGCCAGATGGCCGTACTGGCGCTCGACGAAACCGTGACGCTCGCCAGCAGCGGCGGCGCCACCGTGATGCTGCTCGGCGGAGAAAAGCTCGATGGCGAGCGCTTCATCGAATGGAATTTCGTTGCCAGCTCGCGCGAGAAAATCGACCAGGCCAAACTCGCCTGGACGAATCAGGAAATGGGCAAAGTCCCGGGCGAAACGGAGTGGATTCCGCTGCCCGAACGCCCAGCGCACTGAAGGCACTGGACGCACGCCACACTAAACGCACTGAACGGAAGACGCGCACGGATGCGGCTTGAGCCGGGCTCGCGGGAGTCCCGCCGCAAGGCAGAAGGCGTGCATTGAAGCCGCTGCATTCGCCCCCATCTATACGCTCGACCTGTTATACCGACGAGGATGCAATGGAAACAACCCTGGCCACTTTCGAAAAAGACGTCATCACCGCCTCGACGCTTGCGCCGGTGCTGGTCGACTTCTGGGCGCCGTGGTGCGGACCGTGCAAGACGCTCGGCCCGATGCTGGAAAAACTCGAAGCCGAATATGCCGGCAAATGGCGCCTCGTCAAAGTGAACGTCGACGAGAATCAGGAACTGGCCGCGCACTTCCAGGTACGCAGCATTCCGCACGTCATGGCCTTTGCCGACGGCCAACCCGTGGACCAGTTTGTCGGCGTGCTGCCGGAAGGCCAGTTGCGCGCCTTCCTCGACCGGCTGGTGCCGCAAGGCGCCGACGCCGCACGCGCCGAAGCCCAGGCCGCGCTCGCCGAAGGCCGCCGCGAAGACGCTTACGACGCGCTCAAGGCCGGCCTGGCCTACGACCCGGGTTACGACGACGCGCGTCTCGATCTGATCGAACTGCTGCTGGAAGACAACCGCATCGACGAAGCGCGCAACGAGGTGGACCTGCTGTCGCCGAAGACCACCCAGGGCATCGACGCACGCTTCAACGCCATCAAGACGCGCCTCGACGCCGTGGATGCAGCCGCGGACCTGCCGCCCACCGACGCGCTGGAAGCCCGCGTCGCCGCCGAACCCGGCGATCTCGAAGCCCGCTTCGACCTCGCCAGCGCGCTGATTGCGCGGCGCAACTATGCCGGCGCGCTCGAGCATCTGCTCGCCATCGTGCAGCGCGACCGCACGTTCCGCGACGACATCGGCCGCAAGACCATGCTGTCGGTGTTCGATCTCGCCGCCCATCAGCCGGAAATCGTCTCGCAGTGGCGGCGCAAGCTGAGCGCGGCGCTGTTCTAAACGGCTGCCAGCGCGCGCAGCACGTGTGCGGCGGCGGCGAACCCGAAGCTCGCCGTCACGCACACGCTCGAACCGAATCCCGCACAGTTCAAGCCGACCGGTCCGGTATGCCCCGGCGAAGTAGTGACGTGCTCAGCTTCCTCGTCGATGTCGCAAACGGCGGCTTCCGGGTAGATCAACGGTTCGTCCGAATACACCGCGCTCACCTTGAATCTGGCCTTCGGACCGCGCGGGAAATCATGCAGCTTGCGTAATTGCGCGCGCACCTTCGAGAGCAGCGGATCCTGAATCGTCAACGCCAGATCGTCGATGCGGATGCGCGTCGGGTCGAGCTGGCCGCCCGCGCCGCCCACCGTGATTAACGGCTGTTGCTGCTCGACACACCATGCGATCAGCGCGGTCTTGGTACGCACGCTGTCGATGGCATCGATCACGTAGTCGAAACCGCCGCCCAGCACCTTGGCGAAGTTGTCCGGCTCGATGAAGTCTTCCACCAGCCGCACGTCGCACAGCGGATTGATCTGCGCGATCCGTTCGGCCATTGCCTCGACCTTCGGCTTGCCGTAGTTGCCGTCAAGCGCGTGGATCTGCCGGTTCGTGTTGCTTTCCGCGACGTTGTCGAGATCGATCAGCGTCAGGCTGCCCACCGCACTGCGCGCCAGCGCCTCGGCCACCCACGAGCCGACCCCGCCAATGCCGATCACCGCCACGCTGGCACGCTCGAACGCCGCGAGCGCCGGCGCGCCATACAGCCGGGCAATGCCGCCAAACCGCCGCGCATGATCCGCGGCTTCAAAGCCGCCGGGGCTGGTAGTAAGATCGGAATGCGCGGTAGAACTGAGTGTCGACATGGTCAGGGGCTCGTTGGGATCGGGCAAAAAGCGGGTAAAGCAGCGGATAAAAGCAACGGGCATAAAACGCAAACCGCAGCACAGTACACAGCAAACTGCGGCCAACCACGAAGCAAACTAAAAAGCAGACAAAACCTGTCAAGGCGCAAACGAATCGCAGTCGGAAACACCGTTAAGAAACACACGCATGCGCCAATCCGGTATTTTGCCTGATCGCGTCACAACCGACGCTAAAGCCCTGCGTGGGCCTCGCTCAAGGCGCCGCACACCGTGTCACGCCGCACGCAGGAAATTTGTTCCTTAGCTATACTGGCCGAACTGTAGTGTTCGCATAAGAAGATGACCTCACTCGCCGAACTTCGGAAAAACTATTCGCTGGGTTCACTGGACGTGGCCGATGCCGACCGCAATCCGTTTCGTCAATTCGACGCATGGTTTGCGCAGGCCATCGACGCCAAACTACCCGAGCCGAATACGATGACGCTCGCCACAGTCGATTCGCGCGGCCGTCCGTCGGCCCGAATCGTGCTGATCAAGGCAGTCGACGAACGCGGGTTTGTGTTCTTCACCAATTACGAAAGCCGCAAGGGCCGCGAACTCGCGGACAACCCGCATGCGAGCCTGTTGTTTTACTGGATCGAACTGGAGCGCCAGGTGCGCATCGAGGGCCGCGTCGTCAAGGCGAGCGCCGCCGAAAGCGACCAGTACTACGAATCACGGCCGCTCGGTTCGCGTATCGGCGCGTGGGCATCCGAACAAAGTCAGGTAATTGAAAGCCGCGCGGTACTCGAAGCGCGGGAGAAGGCAATCAGCGCGCAATACGGCGAGCATCCGCCGCGGCCGCCGCACTGGGGCGGCTATCGCCTGATTCCCGACGCCATGGAATTCTGGCAAGGTAGGCCGTCGCGTCTGCACGACCGTCTACTCTATACACGTGCGGTAGAAGGGGGCGACTGGCAGATCGCCCGGCTGTCGCCCTGAACTTATATCAACGCCGGCGCGCCCGACTGCCATAGAAGCAGCGCACGCACCGGCCAAGGTCGCGCGGCCATCAAGGCCCTGGAGTTACGCCACGGCACGCAGCGACCTGAAAAGCTTTGCTTTGTATTTCATCGGACACGGAGAAATCACATGTTCTGGGAGAAGAAGCTGGCGCAGTGGGTGGAAGAAGTGAGAACCAAGGCGAACCTGCCAGCGCGCCTTGTGCTGTGGGATGGTCAGCAACACGACTTTGGGCAGTTTGCCGCGCCCCAGGTCACGCTACACGTCAAGAGCGCTACGGCGCTGCCTTACCTGCTCGAACCGAGTCTCGACAATCTGGGCGAGGCGTACGTGAAGGGCAAGATCGACATCGAAGGCAAGCTGTCGGACATCATCAACGTCGGCTACTCGCTGGCCCGCAACACGGTCACGAACGCCAGCAAGCTTGCGCGCGTGCGACGCTACTTCAATCACTCGAAGTCGTCGGACAAGAAGGCCATTCAGTATCACTACGACGTCTCGAACGAGTTCTACCAGCTATGGCTCGACGAGAACATGGTGTACTCGTGCGCGTACTTCGAAAACGGCGATGAAGATCTCGCCACCGCGCAGATCAAGAAGATCGACCACATTCTCACCAAGATCCAGTTGCAACCCGGTCAGCGCCTGCTCGACATCGGCTGCGGCTGGGGCGCGCTCGTGCTGCGGGCGGCGTCGAAATTCGGTGCGCAGTGCCTGGGCATTACGCTGTCGCAGAACCAGTTCGATCTGGCGACCGCACGCGTGAAAGCCGCCGGGCTGGAAGACAAGATCGAGATCCGCCTGCAGGACTATCGCGATCTCGAAGGCCAGTTCGACCGCATCACCAGTGTGGGCATGTTCGAGCACGTGGGCCGCAAGAACCTGCCGGGTTACTTCCAGAAGATGCATGACCTGCTGGTGGACGACGGCATCGCGATGAACCACGGCATTACCTCGTCGGACGCGGACAGCGGCGAGACGTCGCTCGGCGGCGGCGAGTTCATCGACCGCTACGTGTTCCCGGACGGCGAGCTGCCGCACATCAGTCTCGCGCTCGAGGCCATGCAGCGCGGCGGGCTCGAAGCAGTTGACGTCGAAAGCCTGCGCCGTCACTATGCGCACACGCTCGATATCTGGGCGGAGAATTTCGAAGCCCATGCGGAAAAAGCCCGCACGCTGGTCGACGACGAGAAATTCCGCATCTGGCGTGTGTATCTGGCCGGCTGCGCGTATGCGTTCGAGAACGACGACGTGTCGATCTACCAGGTGGTGTGCCGCAAGGCCGGCCGCAGCGCGAAGACCTTGCCGTGGTCGCGCCGGTACATGTACGACAAACCGCTGTGATGCGGTTGCGCCGGAGCACCGCACCGCCGCGCAGCCGCTCCGGCGCAACTTTTGACAGCAAGACCAGAAATCGATGGACGAAGGCGGAGCAAGCGAATTCCCGTTGCTGAACGACACGGCAGCGGAGCCACCGGAAGTAGATGCCGGGCAACTGGATCTGTTCGGCATGCCGGTTACTGCTCGTGCACGTGACGCGACAAGTGACTCAACTGCGGCGAAGGTGGGACCTGGGTCCGCGACGGACGTGGCAAGCGGCAACGGCCCGCCGCCCGCCCCTACCGCCGGCAAAAAGCGCCGCACCCGCAACGTCCTCGCCGTCGAACCTTCAGCCGAAGTCCTGGAGATCGCCCGCAGCCTGCCGCCGCAGACCCATCTGGGCACCTCGACGTGGTCGTTCCCGGGCTGGAAAGGCATCGTCTACGGCGACGATTACAGCAACAGCAAACTGTCGCGCGACGGCCTCACCGCTTACGGCGCGCATCCGCTGCTGCGTACGGTCAGCATCGACCGCTCGTTTTATGCGCCGCTCACCGTCACCGACTATCTGCGCTATGCGCAGCAGGTGCCCGACCACTTCCGCTTCATCGTCAAAGCGCCCGCTCTCGTCACGGATGCCACGGTGCGCGCCGAGCGCGGCGAACCGGTTTCGCTCAATCCGTGTTTTCTGAATGCGCAACTGGCCACCGACGAATTCGTGCGGCCCTGTCTCGACGGCCTCGGCACGAAAGCCGGCGCGCTGGTGTTCCAGTTTTCGCCGCTACCGGACCAGATGCTGGCCGACCCGGCCGGCTTCATCGAACGTCTCGCCGAGTTTCTGGGCGCGTTGCCGCGTTTGCCGGAAGGTGCCTGGTATGCAGTCGAGATTCGCGACGCGTGCCTGCTGACGCCGCGCTTCATCCGGACGCTGAAAGCAGCCGGCGTGCGCTACTGCGTGGGTCTGCATGCGCGCATGCCCGACCCGCTGCGGCAGGCGGCGGCGCTCGCGCTGCTCGACGGTGAACCGGCCGGGCCGCTGATCGTACGCTGGAGCCTGCACGGCGGCTTCAAATACGAACAGGCGAAGGCGAAGTACGAGCCGTTCGACCGCCTTGTCGACGAGGATCCGGCCACCTGCATGGCGCTGGCCGAACTGGCCGCGCGCTATGCCATCGCGGGGCAGCCGGTGGTGATTGCCGTCAACAACAAGGCGGAGGGGTCGGCGCCGCTAAGCTGCATCAAACTGGCGCGGGCGATCGCCGAGGCCTATGCCGCTCTACTCGCCCTCAACCCGCCTTGACCCGATGCGCGAATTTCTGACGAAACTTCGCGACCTTCGGCGCCACCACGACCGAGCAATAGCCCTGACTCGGGTGCTGCGCAAAATAGTTCTGGTGATAGGCTTCGGCCGGCCAGTAGTTGCCGTCGAGCGGCAAGACCTGGGTGACGATCTGCCCGTGGTAGATGCCTTCGGCCGCCACCTCGCGGATCGCCTGCAGCGCCGTCTCGCGCTGCGCGTCGGCGTGCGTGAAGATCACCGAACGGTACTGCGTGCCGACGTCGTTACCCTGCCGGTTGAGCTGGGTCGGATCGTGGATCGCGAAAAAAATGTCGAGAATCTCGCGGTAGCCGATTCTGGCCGGATCGAATTCGACCTTCACGACTTCCGCGTGGCCGGTGTCGCCGTCGCACACCTGCTCGTAGGTCGGCCGCTGCGTCTTGCCGCCCGCATAGCCGGACTCCACCGCGGTGACGCCCTCGACGCTGAGAAACACGGCCTCGAGACACCAAAAACATCCGCCCCCGAGGGTGGCGACTTCATTTGTCTGAGTCATGCTGCCTGCTCCTGATTGATTGCCGCCCGCCGTTGTGCGGTGCCGCCCAGGCCGGGCGACATCGCGCTGCCGCCCTCGCACTCAACCTCTCGCGGCATCTACCGGTTCGTCGCATGAAGCGGGCCACGTCAATGACGACGGCCTAGGTTCACGGCCAGTCCGCCTGCGATTCCGTTAAAATTGGGACAAATCGCCGATTTTCTACATGACTTTCGATTCAATTTATTCCATTCGCGCCCGCTATGCGGCCACCCGGCCAAACCAGTGGACCCGCCTCCAATGAAGCGCGCCGTTCCGCCCGACTTCGACCAGCTCGCCTTTAAAAAGGCGCTGGGTCAGTTCGCCACCGGCGTCACGGTGATCACCACGCGTGCGGCGTCGGGCCAGTTGATCGGCATTACGGCGAGTTCGTTCAATTCGGTGTCGCTCGCGCCGCCGCTCGTGCTGTGGAGCCTCGCCACGCGCTCGGCGTCGATGCCGGCGTTCCAGGCGAACAGTCACTATGTGGTCAACGTGCTGGCCGCGTCGCAGCTTGAGCTGTGCAAGCGTTTTGCGACCGTCAAGGGCGACCGCTTCGAGGGTGTCTCGCACGCGGCGGGCGACTCCGGGATGCCGGTGCTCGACGGTGCGCTAGCGTGGTTTGAATGCCACAACCGCAGCCGCTACGAGGAAGGCGACCACGTCATTTTTGTGGGCGAGGTGGAACGCTGCGGCGTCCATGAGAATGCCGGCGACCTCGCGCCGCTGGTATTCCAGAGCGGGCAATTCCACGGATTGAAACCGCTGTAGAACTCCACCGGCGGTGCCCGGCGACGATTCCACCGCCGTTTCCCGCCAGTCAATCGCCCGCGACCACGCTGCCGCGGGCCGCCGCCGCGGCCACCAGCGCCACCGGCACGCCCGAATCCTCCTTGAGCGTCTGCAGCACGATATTCGAGCGGATATCCATCACACCGGGCGCCTTGTACAAGCGGTCCAGCACGAAATCCGAATAGTGTTTGAGGTTGTGCGCGAGCACCCGCAGCAGATAGTGGGTCTCGCCCGTCACCACGAACGCGCCGACCACCTCCGGCCAGTCGCGCAACGCCTCCGCAAAGCGCTCGTGCCAGTTTTGCTGGTCGTTGCGCATCGACACCTGCACGAACGCCTCCAGCTCGAAGCCCAGCACCTCGCGGTTCAGGCACGCCCGGTAGCGTTCGATGACACCCTGTTCCTCCAGCAGGCGCAGCCTGCGCAGGCAGGCGGAAGGCGAAAGCGAGATGCGCTCCGCCAAGTCTAGATTGCTGATCCTTCCTTCTTGCTGAAGCACCGTCAAGATACGGCAATCGGTGGCGTCGAGCGAGATCGCGTTCACATTCGGTCTCCCTTTCCTGTTTGCATCAAATTATGTTCCAACGGGGACCAAAAAACGAGATTTTTTCGCAAGCACATTTCCTGGCGGCCCGCCTATCATTCCTTGCATAGACCGCAAGAGACTAGGGAGACATGAACACACTCTGGGACATCACCCCCGCCATCGACACCGCAACGCCCGTCTGGCCGGGCGACACGCCGGTCGGCATTGAACGCGTCTGGCGCATGGAAGCCGGCTCGCCGGTCAATGTGGCCCGGCTCACGCTGTCGCCGCACACCGGCGCGCATACGGACGCTCCGCTCCACTATGACGCCGAGGGCGCCGCCATCGGCGCGGTGCCGCTCGACGCCTACCTGGGCCGCTGCCGCGTGATTCACTGCATCGGCGCCTCGCCGGTCGTGACGCCGGAGCAGGTGGCCGGCGCGCTGGACGACCTGCCGCCGCGCGTGTTGCTGCGCACCTACGAGCGCGCGCCGACCACGGCGTGGGACAGCGCGTTCTGCGCGGTCGCACCGGCGACGATCGACCTGCTCGCGGCGCACGGCGTCAAGCTGATCGGCATCGACACGCCGTCGCTGGACCCGCAGGACTCGAAGACGATGGACGCGCATCACCGGATTCGCGCCCACCGGATGGCGATTCTCGAAGGCATCGTGCTGGACGCCGTCGCCCCCGGCGACTATGAGCTGATCGCCCTGCCGCTGAAGTTCGCCACGCTCGACGCGAGCCCGGTACGCGCCGTCCTGCGCGCGCTGCCTGCCGCCAACACCTGATCACCGATTATTTGACTGGACCATCATGAACAACCGTGACGAAGCTGTAGCGCTCGACCGCGCCGACCCGCTTGGCTCCCTGCGCGACCAGTTCGCGCTGCCGACCACCACCATCTACCTCGACGGCAATTCGCTCGGCGTGCCGCCGGCCGCCGCGGCGCAACGCGCGCAGACCGTGATCGCCGCCGAATGGGGCGAAGGCCTGATCCGCAGCTGGAATAGCGCGGGCTGGTTCGCGCTGCCCCGGCGCCTGGGCAACAAGCTCGCGCCGCTGATCGGCGCGGCGCACAACGAAGTGGTCGTCACCGATACCATTTCGATCAACCTGTTCAAGCTGCTTTCCGCTGCCGTGCGGCTCGCGAACCAGCGCGACCCGAAGCGGCGCGTGATCGTCTCCGAACGCTCGAATTTCCCCTCGGACCTGTACATCGCGCAGGGCCTGATCGAACAGCTCGACCGGGGTTACGAACTGCGCCTCGTCGACGACCCGTCGGAACTGCCGGCGGCGATCGGCGACGACGCCGCGATTGCGATGATCACTCACGTGAACTACCGCACCGGCTACATGCACGACATGGCGGCGCTCACGAAGCTGATTCACGATAAAGGCGCGCTGGCGCTGTGGGATCTGGCGCACTCGGCGGGCGCCGTGCCGGTGGATCTGAACGGCGTGGGCGCGGATTACGCGGTGGGTTGCACGTACAAGTATCTGAATGGCGGGCCGGGCTCGCCGGCGTTCGTGTGGGTGCCGCATCGTCATCAGAATGCGTTTGCGCAACCGCTGTCGGGATGGTGGGGCCATCGCGCACCGTTCGAGATGAACCCGGTCTACAAGCCCGATGACGGCGTGGGCCGCTTTCTGTGCGGCACGCAGCCGATGGTGTCGATGGCGCTGGTCGAATGCGGACTCGATGTGTTCCTGCAAACCGATATGCAGGCGATTCGCCAGAAATCGCTCGCGCTCACCGATCTGTTTATCGAGCTGGTCGAATCGCGTTGCGCGGAGTTTCCGCTCAAGCTCGTCACGCCACGCGATCACAAGCAGCGCGGCTCGCATGCGAGCTTTGAGCATCCGCATGGTTATGAGGTGATGCAGGCGTTGATTGCGCGTGGCGTGATTGGCGATTATCGGGAGCCGCATGTGCTGCGCTTCGGCTTTACGCCGCTGTATACGCGCTTTGTCGATGTGTGGGACGCCGTCGAGACGCTGCGGGAGGTGCTCGTCAAAGAGACCTGGCGAGCGCCGGAATTTGCCGCGCGCGGTGCGGTGACCTAAGGAGCGCGCGATGACCGATCATATGCAAACGCCGGGCGTTCCTGGTTCGCAAGAAGAGTCCGGTGCTGCGCCGGCGCAGGGGGGGTGTCCTTTTGGTCACGGCAGCGGTGGCGCTGGCGCGGCGGCACACGCTACGCAGACTGCGCACGCGCCGCACGTTCCGGCAGCCGATGACGACGGCTGGCACAACGCCCAGCTCGATTTCTCGAAGTCGATGAGCTATGGGGATTACCTGTCGCTCGGCTCCATCTTGTCCGCGCAGCATCCGCTCTCGCCGGATCACAACGAGATGCTGTTCATCATCCAGCATCAGACCAGCGAACTGTGGATGAAGCTCGCGTTATATGAGCTACGTGCTGCGCTCGATGCGGTGCATCGCGATGAGTTGCCGCCTGCGTTCAAGATGCTCGCGCGGGTGTCGCGCATCATGGAGCAACTGGTGCAGGCGTGGAGCGTGCTGTCGACCATGACGCCTTCCGAGTACACCGCGATGCGGCCTTATCTGGGTAGCTCGTCCGGGTTTCAGTCGCATCAGTATCGGCAGATCGAGTTTCTGCTCGGTAACAAGAATGAGTTGATGTTGAAGCCGCATGCGCATCGGCCTGATGTGCTTGCTGAGGTCAAGGCCACGCTCGCAGCGCCTTCGTTTTATGACGAAGTGATCCGGTTACTCGCGCGGCGTGGGTTTGCGATCGCGCCGGAGCGGTTGGAGCGGGATTGGACCCAGCCGACTACGCACGACGCGTCGGTTGAGGCGGCGTGGCTTGAGGTGTATCGCAATCCTTCGCAATACTGGGAACTGTATGAGATGGCCGAGGAGCTGGTCGATCTGGAGGACGCGTTTCGGCAGTGGCGCTTCAGGCATGTGACCACGGTTGAGCGGATTATTGGGTTCAAGCAGGGCACGGGCGGGACGAGTGGGGCGCTCTATCTGCGCAAGATGCTTGATGTCGTGCTGTTTCCAGAGTTGTGGCATGTTAGGACGATGCTTTAGGCGACATTGCTGGTCAACAACAAAACATTTGATGACGGTTCTTGCGGCCGCGAAGGCCTCCTCGGACTCGCAAGAACACGCTCTCTCTTTTCCTATGTCGCTTCCCGCATATCGCACTTTACTTGGCCCCTTGCCTCGTACTGCGATGAGCGATCTCAAGAGTCGACCAGTTCGGCCGCAGCAAAGGGCCGTCTGAGTAACGAACAAACTCGAGTTGGTAAAGCCGGTGGGCCGCGTCCGCAAGCAGCAGAACATCCACCACCGCTCCGTCCATATCCCTCATCGTTCCTTCGAACGGATACGTGTGCTGTCCCCACTCGGCAGGCCGTTGATAGCCATCGAGATGGAGTACGAGCAAGGAATCGTCGTACGCTATGGATTCCACGCGCGCGGTTGTCAAATCATGTAGGAGCTTGTCCCGCTCTGCTGGATCAAGCCGCATTGCCACGCTGCGAATGAAGCCTCGCTCGTTCTCAATCAGCTCACGCACGATGTCGAGGCTTGGTCGCTGAGGTTTGCATCAACGCTGGTGGCATCCATACAAATTTATTCGTAGACAAGGCGGATCGGCTCCGGAAGTCGCGACACGTGCTGTCGATGGTCAGCGCCTCGACGCAGGTCTCACGGAGCCGATACCGCCTCATGACTCCAACTTTGAGCAGCTCTCCGCCTTACCCGTGCAACACTCCGAGAGGCAGGGTTCGCTCTTTGCCCATCGTGGACTTGAACAGGATGCCGCTCATGCAGTGCCTGTTTTCGTGGGGGGCGAGTCGGGTATAAACCGAACTGTGGACCAGTTCGGTTTCTGCAAATCCCCACCCCACCAACGCACATATTCAAGCTCGAAGAGTCTGTCAGTTGGGTCAGCGAACAGCAGCAGTGCAATCGGCGAGCCGTCTACATCATCCATCAATCCCTCGGCCGGATATAGCCGTTGCCCGGAGTACGGCGCCCGTTGATATCCGGCGAGGTGAAAACGGATTAATGCTCCATCTGGCAATGTGACTTCTGCCTGCGCGCTCGCCAGATCACTCATCAGCCTCCTGGAAGCCTCATCGTCTAGCCGGTGAGCTATGCCGGTGATAAAAGCTATTTCATTGTCGGTTAGTGCGCGAAGCATATCAACGTACCGGAAAGATGGTTCCAACACTCACTGTACCGTCTGGCAACATAAACGCCCGCCACTCCACCAAAACTCCGTCGACCGTCATTCTTCCTACTGTGTCCGTATTCGGCGTCATGTCTGAGCTGATATTGTTCACTATATCTGCAACCTCACTTTGTGCGTCCGCAACGTTGACCCCTTCCTGCTCAAGTCGCGATGCATAGTGGGTGGTCTGGAACCTGATATTACCTGCATTGTTCGCCCCGGTCGGCTTACATTGCTTCGCCTCCGTCGCCTGTCGAATGCCATTCTTGGCCACCCACATGGGGTCTTTTGCAAGCTGGTAAACGAGCCAGGCAAAGCGAGCCCCCGACGCAATGGCGCACTCAGGACACACTGGCTCCAGCCCCTGCTCCTGAACAAACTGCAGCGCTTTTACCCAACCCAGCAAATTGACCGGCGGCCCTGCGGGTGCGACACCCGATTCGAAATTGTCGAGCCACTTGTCAATCTCGTCGCTGCCGATCGATACGTCAGGCCCGAGATTTGTCGATACCGTCGCCGTCCGACCAACCACCCGGCCATCCGCCGAATACGTATAGTTCACCTTGAGGAAACGCTTGACGTTTCCGTTCAGAGGTCCCGGATATTCCTGGTACTGGAAAGTAGTGAGACGGCCACGGATGTCATATGCCGGGTTGGCAAAGAAGCCGGGCCCCTCGATTGTGATGACTCTGTGAGCCGTATCACGGAGCCTCATGTTGATCGAGGTGCCGGTCTTCCGGTCGAGAATCGAACGTAGATTTCCGGTCTGGTCTTGCGTGACCCCCCATTCGCCAGTCAATCGACCGTCTTCGTACATCTGCGCAAACGTCACCTGATTCGCAGAGTTGTACACAAGCCCATAGCTTCGGCTTATCCCATCACCAAGCCTTGCGTCGAACCCACTCGCGCCGGTTGAATCGGTCGTCGGACGCTCGCTAATGCCGGTCACGTTACCGTTGCTATCGTAGACGTACGTTCGGAGCCAACCAGGCGAAGCGACCATATACGGACGCAAACTAACCGAGTCTGCATACCGCACTGTCGTGATACCCAAGCCCAACTTGTTGTGAACAGTCGCTTGGGTAGGGCGATTGAACTCGTCGTACACGTATTGGACATTCTTGTCATACGGCGCGATATCGGTCGTCAGGTTACCGAGGGTATCCCAACCCATGCTGTACCCAGCGTCATTGCCGGTCGGGCGCAACGTACCGCCAAACGGGGAGAAATTCACCGTCGTGGCGCGCTGGCTGCTGGTGACGGTCGTCGCACCGCTCCCGTAGGCGAACGACGCATTCCGAGTTGTGTCGGGATGACTAACCGCCGTGGCGCGCCCGTTGGCGTCGTATGTCCATGTCGAGATACGGGAGCCGGTCTCATCGATCACACCCGTCAGGGCGCTCGCGAAACGCGTGTCCTCATAGACATAGCGGCGCACGTTGCCATCCGGCCAGGTGACCGACACCAGATTGTTATAAGTGTCATAGCCATACTGCGTGACATTCCCCGTCGAATCGCCCGTCTGAGTAATGCGCCACTTCGCATCGTAGGTCAGTCGTATCGCAAGGTCGTAGTACGGATTCGTCCCTGCCGCATGCTCACTGATGCTTACGAGCAAGCCCGGTGCTGGCGCCACGTTTCCAGGGGTATTGCTATCGCTATAAGTCAGCGTAGTGATCCGTCCGTCGTGATCGGCGACGGACAACAAGATCCCTTGTGCGGAATAGGTTTCGGCACTTCCATCGGTCAGGTCATTTAGCGTCCACGAAGACGAACTTTGCGCGAGCGTCAGCGGCGTTCCGTCAGTTGGGCGCCATGCACCGGATGCCTTGCTGAACGACACAGAGCTCCCGTTCTCCCTGTAAGCAACAACCCGGGAAGGAGCGCCGTTCACGGCCGTGAGATTTAGCTGGCGCTGCCAGTTGTGAAACCATAGCGAGCCAAAGCCCGAATCCGGTCGCGTGACGGGTCGGGCCCGATAGGTACGACGGAACACAAACGGCCGGTCGTCACCGCTATGAAAGTCAACTTCAGAGAGAGAGTGGTTGCGCCGGAGCTCGCATAGACCGGATCCGCTACCGGGCAGCTTCGATCGTCGCTCGTATCATCAGGCGGAGCGGCGCACCACCGCTTGACGACGGGCAGTTCTGCCGTACATCGGTACGTCGCCATCCCAACTGGGGTATTGCTGGAAGCGATAAGCGGACAAGACGACGTGCCTTGAATCGCCCCAGACTTCGGGTAAAGGCCGAAGCAAATCCCGTCTCCGTTTTCAGCATTCGCTCCGAATGCCACCAACAGCAAAACGATCGCCGAAAGCAAACGGGCCAACATGAATGCTGGCCCGTGACATGACATTTTATTTTTCATCAACCGTCCCTTTGCAAGGTGTCGCTAGATAAACGTAAAGCACGACACACTGCATGGGAACGTAGCAAAGCGGCATACGAAATTTCCGAAACTACAACGGCGACCTACCCTCGCCAGAAAAATCGCACGAAACGGCAAGCATTCCTGAATGAAAAATTCTTAAACACTGCAGGCAATACACCCTTCCGACTACCTCGCCGTATACCCCCCATCAATCGCCAACGCCACCCCACTAATCATAGAAGCCGCATCACTTAGCAAAAACAAAATCGGCTCCGCCACCTCACGCGGCTCGGCGAAGCGTTTCAAAGGAATCCCCTCCAAAGCCGGCCCACGTTTAGCCGGATCGCTCCAGGCCAGCACGGCCATCGGCGTAAGCGTCACGGTTGGGTTCACGCTATTCACGCGAATCCCGTACGGCCCAAGCTCAATGCATAGCGCGCGCGTGATCGCATCCATCGCCGCTTTTGACGCGGAATAGCTCAAATGATCATCCAGCGCCACAAGCCCCGCCTCGCTCGACACATTGACGATACTCCCCTGCCGCTTGCCTTCGATCATCCCCCGCGCCACATGGCGCGCCACCAGCGCCGCGCCGCGCGCATTCACCGCCATCACGCGATCGAAACTCGCCGCGGTCGTATCGATCGCGCGCTCCAGCAACGCGATGCCCGCACAATTCACGAGGCCATCGAACGCGTCGAGATCCGCCAGCGCCTCGTCGATGGCGGCCGGATCGCCGACATCGAGCACCAGCGGCTCGCATCCGGTCTCTTCAGCTAGACGCGCCAGTTCGCTGACGTTACGCGCCGCCGCGACGACACTCGCTCCGCTCGCGCACAACAGCTCGACGGTGGTACGGCCGATGCCGCTCGATGCGCCCGTGACGAGAATCGAGCGCCCTGAAAAATCAAAGGTTGTGTTCATAGAGGGTTATAGCCGGTGCATGATCGCGGCTTAAGCTTGCGGATAAGCAGCGCGTGCGGTCCGCGTATGAGCATGATCGTGAGCCGGCACAGCCGGCACAATCGACGGCGCATTCTCGCCGCCCGCATCGCGAGCAGCCGCTTCGTCGGAGGCGTCACCGCTTGCATCGTTCAATTGCTGATAGCGACGAAACTTCGACGGCGCCATACCCTTGGCGACCAGAAACTGACGGTTGAAATTGGACAGGTTATTGAAACCCACCTTGTAGCAGATGTCCGTAATGCTCAACGCGTCGTCCATCAGCAACTGACACGCAAGATTGATACGCATGCGGTTCACATACTGCACGAACGGCATGCCCGTATGGCGGCGAAAATAACGCGAGAACGCGCTCACGCTCTGACCGGCCAGTTGAGCCAGGTCCGACTCGCGCAACTCCGCCGAAAGATTCTTGCCGATATACGACAGCGCATGATTGATGCGCGTCGCCGCGAACCCGGTGGGATCCGCCTGATACGCAGGACTCGCAAGCAGTTCGCTATCCTCAGCAGTCACCAGCATTTCGAGCATCGACATGAACAGCATGAGGCGACGCAAGCCGCGTGCGGCCAGCAACTCCAGAAAGAGCGGCTGGATCGCCGCGCTGGTTTGCGCCCCGAACAACACGCCGCGCCGCGAACCCGCCAGCAAGGCTTCCACCTGACGCCACTCCGGAAAGCTCTCCATGCAGTGCGTGACGAACTCCTGACCGAACTGCAGGATCAGGTTGCGTTGCTCGACGGTTTCGCCTTCGGGCACATCGCTCACCCAGTTGTGCGGCAGGTTCGGTCCCAGCATCACCAGATTGCCCGGCGCAAAACTGCCGATGTGATCGCCGACGAACATCTTGCCCGTGGTCGCCACGATCAGATGGATTTCGTATTCGGGGTGAAAATGCCAGCGCACCGTGCGGTACGGGTAGCCGTGATACCACGCCTTGAACGATTCGTCGCGGCTCACAGCCACGAGTTCGAGATCGGGTTGCACGTGTCTTCCTCCATTGAATCGGCCCGGTACGGCGCGACTGGTTGAGCGCGCCGCCGGTCTTCGGTTTGTATAACGAAAATTAGACCTCAAACCGCTGGCCCGCCACTAAAAACGGCACCGCCGACTAATACTTTTTTGCGCGGCGTTCGTCCGGGCACTTTGTGCATCAAGTTTGATGCAATGCAGCAGCCCCGCAAAGTCGCTCCCTATAACGACGTGAACGGACTGCCCCTCTCCAGAAGCGCTCGCCACGCGGCGCTGCGCCACAGATTGACGCGTTTGCCGCCTTGACTTTCGATTCGCCGGGTACGATCATTCGCTCACATACAGAGCAAATGCTCCAAATCAGAAAATGTACGCCCAGACCGTGCGCGAAGCGCTTTCGCCACCGTATGGCATGGGACCGTCGTCAGCGCTGATGCGCTAACGACGGTCGACACCGGAGACAGACATGAATAGCGGCCAAAGCGGCGTCGCGGACGCCCACGTGATCTTGCACATCGGCGCAGGATCGTTTCACCGCGCCCATCAGGCGTGGTATCTGCACCGCCTGAACGAGTTGCGCAAGGAAGGCGAACCCCGCTGGTCGCTTACCGTCGGCAATATTCGCGGCGACATGAATCCGGTGCTCGACGCGCTCGCTGCGCAGGACGGCGTCTATACGCTCGAAACCGTGACGCCCGCCGGCGAGCGCGAGTATGAGACGGTGCGTTCGATCGAACGCGTGGTGTCGTGGTCCGAAAGCCTCGACGGTCTGATCGAAGCCGGCGCCGATCCGGCTTGCAAGATCATCGCCTTCACGGTCACCGAAGGCGGCTACTACCTCGACGAACACGACCGCCTCGACACCGCGAACCCGGATCTCGCAGCCGACCTGAAGGGCGGCCACACCACCATCTACGGTGCGCTGGCGGCGATTCTGGAAGCTCGCGTGCAACGCAATGCCGGCCCGGTGACGCTGCAAAGCTGCGACAACCTGCGCAGCAACGGCGAGCGGTTTCACGCCGGCATGAGCGAATTCCTCGAGCGGCGCGGCGCCAACGCGCTCGCCGCATGGCTCGACGCCAACACCACCTCGCCGAGTTCGATGGTCGACCGCATCACGCCGCGGCCGACCCCGGACGTGCGCGAGCGCGTGCTCGCCGCCACCGGTTTCGACGACGCCGTGCCGGTGATGGGCGAGGCGTTCATCCAGTGGGTGATCGAAGACCGTTTCTGCGCCGGACGTCCCGCTTGGGAGCGCGTCGGCGCGGAGCTGGTCGACTCGGTGGTGCCGTACGAAGAGGCCAAGATCCGCATCCTCAACGCCACCCATAGCTGCATCGCGTGGGCGGGCACGCTGGTCGGGCTGAACTACATCCACGAAGGCACGCTCGACGCCGGGATCCGCCAGTTCGCCTACGACTACGTGACCGAGGACGTGATCCCCTGCCTCACGCCGAGCCCGCTCGACCTGGCGCGCTATCGCGATGTCGTGCTGGACCGCTTCAGCAATCCGCACATCCAGGACACCAATCAACGGGTCGCCGCCGACGGCTTCTCGAAGATTCCCGGCTTCATTGCGCCGACGCTCGCCGAATGCTTCGCGCGCGGCGTCGAACCGGCGGCCACCGCGGTGTTGCCGGCGTTGTTCTTCCGCTTTCTCGACCGCTGGCAGGCCGGCAAATTGCCGTACGCCTATCAGGACGGCGTGATGGACGAGCGCGTCGCCCGCGCCTTCTTTGCCGCACCGGATCCGCTGCAGGCCGTCTGCGCCGACCGGCTGCTGTGGGGCAGCATGGCGCAGACGCCGCATCTGGAGAAAGCGCTGCGCGGCGCGCTGGCCCGCGTGGATGCGTGGCTGGCGAAGCGCACCTGAGTTTCAGGAGGTTTGGGGGCGCGCCCACCGCGCCTCCAGGCTTCCGCCCTGCTCCACAACACCCCGTTCCACCCCAGGCCAGGTCTAACGCCCATGGCATCGCCCGCCGTGTGCGGCTAAAGTAGCGCATCCCCAACGACGAAGGTTCCGCGCCCATGTATCTCGGCATCGACCTCGGCACGTCCGAAGTGAAAGTCCTGCTGCTTGCGTCCAATGGCCGCGTCGTCGGCACGGCAGGTTCTCCATTCACCGTCTCGCGCCCGCATCAGCGCTGGGCCGAACAGAATCCCTCCGACTGGTGGGACGGCACGCGCGCCGCCCTGTCCACCTTGCGCGCGAAGCACCCCGACGAGTTCGCCCAGGTGCGCGGCATCGGCCTGTCCGGCCAGATGCACGGCGCGGTGCTGCTCGATGCGCAAGACCGGGTGCTGCGTCCGGCCATCCTGTGGAACGACATGCGCAGCGTCGAGGAATGCGCCGAGCTGACCGAGCGGGCGCCGGAGCTGCATGAGATCGCCGGCAATCTGGCGATGCCCGGTTTCACAGCGCCCAAGCTGCTGTGGGTGGCACGCCATGAGCCGGAGATCTTCCGCCAGACCGCCTGCGTGCTGCTGCCCAAGGATTATCTGCGCCTGCAACTGACCGGCGACAAGGTGTCCGATCCCTCGGACGCCGCCGGCACGCTGTGGCTCGACGTGGCGAAGCGCGACTGGTCCGACACGCTGCTCGCCGCCTGCGACATGACCCGCTCGCAGATGCCGCGCCTGTGCGAAGGCAGCGAATCGTCCGGCACCTTGCGCGCCGACATCGCGCGCGAGTTTGGTCTGGGCGAAGGTGTCGTCGTCGCGGCGGGCGGCGGCGACAATGCCACCAGCGCGATCGGCATCGGCGCCACGCAACCGGGCGACGGTTTCGTATCGCTCGGCACCTCGGGCGTGCTGTGCGTCGTCGGCGACAGTTTCCGGCCGAATCCAGCTTCCGCCGTGCATGCCTTCTGCCACGCGATTCCGGACCGCTGGCATCAGATGAGCGTGGTGCTGTCGGCGGCGAGTTGCCTGCGCTGGGTTTGCAAGCTCACCTCGACCGACGAACCCACCCTGCTCGCCGAAATCGAAGCGCTCGCGCCCGACGCGCTGGCGAGCGCGCCGTTCTTCCTGCCGTATCTGTCCGGCGAGCGCACGCCGCATAACGATCCGTATGCGCAAGGCGTGTTCTTCGGCATGAACCACGCCACCGATCGCGCGCTGCTCGGCTACGCCGTGCTCGAAGGCGTGACCTTCGCGCTCACCGACGGCCTCGACGCCCTGCGCGCGGCCGGCACCGAAGCGAGCGCGCTGTCGCTGCTGGGCGGCGGCGCGCGCAGCAACTACTGGGCGCAACTGCTCGCCGATGCGCTCAACACCACCACCCGCAAGCACGGCGGCGGCGAGACCGGCGCTGCGCTCGGCGCGGCCCGCCTCGGCTGGCTGGCCGCCGGCGGCGATCCGGCGCTGGTGCTGAGCAAGCCGCCGGTGGAAGTGGAATTCACCCCGAACCCGACCCGGCATGCGGCCTTGCGCACGCGGCTGGATGGCTTCCGGGCGTTGTACCGGCACGTACGGCCGCTGTTCGACCCGTCGCGCGAGCGGCTGGCTTAGGGATGACATTCATGCCGGAATCGGCAGGCTGAGCGGCTGCTATCATCGGCGCAAACCACAAGAAGCCCATCGTGCCCAAGTCCAACGAAAAACTCGACCTCGCCACGCGCGCCGCCTGGCTCTACTACGTGGCCGGCAACACCCAGAACGAAATCGCCGAGAAGCTGCAGGTCTCGCGACCGGTGGCGCAACGGCTGGTCGCGTTCGCCGTCGAGAAGAACCTGATCCGGGTGCGGGTCGACCATCAACTGGCCGATTGCCTCGCGCTCGCCGAGCAGCTATCGAAGCGCTACGGCCTGTCGATGTGCGAGGTGGTGCCGGTGGACAGCGACACCTCCGAAGAGATCGACCGCAAGCTGGCGGTCGCCGGCGCGCAGGTGATGGAACGGTATCTGAACGAAGAAAAGCCGATGGTGGTCGCGGTGGGCAGCGGCCGGACCCTGAAAGCCGCGGTCGATCAGATCGCCCAGCTGGACCGTCCGCAGCACCGGCTGGTATCCATGGTCGGGGCGATCGCCCAGGACGGCTCCTCGAACCGCTATGACGTCGCGCTGCACATCTCCGAGAAGACCGGTGGCAAGCACTTTCTGCTGCCCGCGCCGCTGCTCGCCGATAGCGAGGCCGAACGCGCGCAGTGGTGCAATCACCGGCTGTACCGGATCGTCGAATCGTTGACGAGCGAGGCGGATGTCGCGTTTGTCGGGATCGGCAATGTCGGGCCGCACTGTCCGCTGCACGAGGATGGCTTCATCACCGCCGCGGAAGTGAAGGAACTGATGCAGCACAAGGCGGTGGCCGAGATGCTCGGCTTGCCGATCGACGCAACCGGCGCGCATGTCGAATCGTCGACGGGGCAGCGCGTGACCAGCGTCGCACTGGATTCGCCGCCGCGGCGCCCGACGATCGGCTTCGCCGGCGGCGAACGCAAGCGCGATGCGGTGATTGCGGTGCTGAAAGGCGGATGGCTGTCGGGGCTGGTGACCGACGAGCGAGTTGCGCGCGCGGCGCTGGAAGCATGAAGTCAAGGCGCGCCGTCCGTTAAGCCGGGGCGGCCCCCTGCTGAGCCGCCCCGCTCTAGCCCCGCACGAACCACGTCCGCTTCGCCGACATCAGCATCCCCCGATAGACGAGCCACGACACGCCAAAGCTCGCCGGTGCGGAGAACGACTGCGCCAACCCCGGCACATTCATCAGCACGAGGCCAGCGAACGCCCCCGCAAACCATGCCGTCAAACCGCCCGGGTTAAAAGCCGGCACGTGCGAGTCGCGGCACTCGATCTCACCGCCCAGCAATTCGTCATAGCGGGTCGAGAGGATATGCGCGAGCGCCACGCCGACCCACGCAACCACAAAGATCCCCTGATAAGCGAGCGCCTGCAGTATCTTCGAAAACACATCGGCCATCATCAAGCCGTAGACGACCGCCCCGACGACGAGTGCCCACACGAACTTCGGCGCGCGCAGCCCTGCCGCTTTCTGAAAGAAGGCCTGCATATTGATCGCCGCGAGATAGTAGTTCGCGGTATTGATGCGCGACTGCGTCACCCACACGAACAGCAAGCCCCAGATGCCCATCAGTTTGAGCAACGCGAGCACGACCGATACTTCGGAGAGCGCACCGAGCGACGGGATCGAGCTGACCAGATAGATGCCGACCGCGCCGTTCAAAAGGAACGTCACCAGATAGAACGGCATGCCGAAGTTGAAACGGCCGTGGTACGTCGCATCCTGTTTGCGACCGAAGCGCGCATAGTCGAACGTGAACATCATCAGCACCCAGACGCCCATGTAGTAGACGAAGCAACTCCACCAGCCGTTGGCCGGCAGCGCGCCCTTGGGTCCGAAATCGAGCCACGCCGGGTTATAGCCGTATTCGTGCGTGGTCAGCACGACCGCCGCCACCAGCCCAAGCAGATAGAACGGCAGCAGCACGCCGTTGAACCTGTCGAGCCAGTGCTGCACGCTGCCGAACACGAGCGGCACGCTATAGCACACGACGATCAGCGCGGCCCACCGATAATCGAGCAGCGGAAACAGACTGTGTGCCGCGACGGCTATCACCGAGCCTTCGAATACCGCGTAGTAAATCGCCGTGGCGAAAAAAATCAGCGTGGCGAGCGCCGCTCCGGCGCTGCCGAACAGCACCCGCGAAAACAGCGCGACAGACAGCCCGGTGCGAATCGCGTAGCGGCTGATGACCGAGTTGACGAGCCCATATGACACCACCGACAACGCCATCCCGATCAGCGCGTTGCGCGCACCGTAGGTGAGTGCGAGGGTCGCGCCCACGACGATATAGAACACCGCGCTGCAAACCGCCCACCACGCCATCGTGAGCGAAAACGCGGGCATCCGGGCGTTCTCCGGAATGGCGAGCGTGGATAGATCCAGCTCTCCTTCGGCTGCTTCCTGTGCCAGGTTGGCCATGATCGTACTCCTCAGTACACCTATTAATTAGGAAATGGCGCCACCACACCGCATGCGGCACAGTGGCGACACGTGAATGACAATCGGTATTGCGAGAAACGGCGAACGTACGACTCGCGCGCTAGCGCAGCAGCACCTCGCGCAGACGCGCAAGCCGCAATTGCGCGTCGCGTCGCGCGGCGAGCGCCTGCGCCATCGTGACCGGTACGAAGCGAGCCAGATGGTTGGGCTGCATTTGACCGATCGCATCCATGTCGGCGCTGATCACCGTGCCGATGGTCGCGTAGCCGCCACCCGACACCGCATCCCGATGCAGGATGATCGGCTCGAGGCCAGCCGGCACCTGGATGGACCCGATCGGATAGCAGGCGTCGACAATGTTCGAGGGATCCGCGCCGGCACCGAACGGCTGCTCGCGTTCGCGGAATGTGAGGGGACGTCCCTGCTTGTAGCGGTAGCCGATGCGATCTGCTTCGGGCGCAACCGCCCACGTGTCTTCAAAGAACGTACGGGCCGATTCGTCCGTCAGACGATGATGGTAGAGCCCCGGCAGCACGCGCAATTCCACCTCCCGCGCGAGCGGCACGCGCAAGGCATCGGGAAGTACCGCGCCTTCGCGTACCGGACCTCGCACACTGCCGACGCTCAGGCTGTCGCCCTTCTGCAGACGCCGTCCCTCAAGGCCGCCAATCGCACCCAGTGTGTACGTCGAGCGACTGCCCAGCACGACCGGCACATCGATCCCGCCCGCCACTGAAAGGTACGCTCGGGCACCGCCTTTCACGTAGTCGAACGTCAGCGTGCTGCCCGCCTTGATACGCAACGCCACATTGCATGCCTGCACCGCGCCGTCGATCTTCGGCGTCATCTCGGCGCCGGTCACCGCGATTAACGTCTCCACGTTGAACAGCAGTTGCGGTCCGAGCAGCGTGCACTCCAGCACCGCCGTCTCCTCGGCATTGCCGACCAGCAGATTGGCCGCCCGCAGCGCGTATTGATCGAGCGCACCTGAGGGAGGAATGCCGACGTGGTAATACCCTTGCCGGCCGGTATCCTGCACCGAGGTAGCCAGACCGGGCTTGACCACCTCGATCGCCTTGAGCAAGTCAGTTGGCATCGAGCACCTCCACCAGTGAGCGGTTGTACGCGTCAGGATCACGCATGAAAGCGTCTAGCGAAAAATTCACGGGCCGCACGCGCAACGAAAACGTGCCGGCCTCGACTTCGGCGAGCGCCTTGTCGTAGGTGTCGCGGTCGATCGGCTTGAACTTCACGATATCGCCGGGCCTGAAAAACACCATGAAGTCACGCAGATAGTCGAGGCGCTGTGCCGGATCGAAGATCGGCGCAGGCGTCACGCCGAACATCTGATAGCCGCCCGCACCCCGCACCGAGTAGATACAGCCGAAGCAGCCGCCGTGACCGACCGTCAGCTTCGGCGTATCGGTGCGCGGCCGCAGGTACTTGGGCACCTGCAAGTGCCGCTTGCGTTCGACCATCTGGAACATGAACGGCAGACCCGCCACGAAGCCGACCATCGAGACAAACCACGGCGACCCGGCGTGCGCAGCGATGAAGGCATCCACGTCACCGTATCCGTTGATACGGGCGGCGTATTGCAGATCGGTCGAGTCGGGATCCTGGTGGCGTTCGCGAAAGCGCATCAGCGTTTCGTGGGTCCACGGGTCGTTGTAGAGCACCGGCACTTCGACGATGCGCGTCGCGATGTTCAGATCGGCGGCGCCGACCTCCGCCTCGATCGTCTGGAGCAGCGCAAGCAGTACATCAGGCGCGATGATGTCCGGGTTGTAGCGCACCTGATATGACGCGTTCGCCGGACAGATCTCGGTGACGCCCGCCACTTTGCGGCGTTGCAGTTCGCGCGTGATCGCCGTCCCCTTGAAGAACGCATCGAGCGACATGTCCTCGCTGATCTCGACGAAGATGAATTCATCGCCACCGAACGTGTACCGAATCGTCATGCTGCCTCCGCGGATAGTTGGGCGCGCCAGCCGGTCATCCACGCCTCGAGATAGTTGGTGTGATAGCGGCCGGCGCGCACGTCCTCATCGGACAGCAGCGCGCGGTGTAGCAATGCCGTCGTTTTCACGCCGCCAATGCGCAACTCGCCCAACGCCCGCTCGAGTCGCGCCAGCGCCGCGGGCCGGCTCTCGTCGGACACGATCAGTTTGGCAAGCAGGGAATCGTAGAACGGCGGCACGGCGTACCCCTGATACAGCATCGAATCGATGCGCACACCTGGGCCGGTCGGCCACACGAGTTCGTCGATCCGCCCGGGATTCGGGCGGAAATCCTGCTCGGGATCTTCCGCGTTGATCCGGCATTCGAGCGCGGCACCCCGCATCGTGATGTCACCCTGACGGAAACGCAACGGCTCCCCATCGGCAATGCGCAGCGTTTCCCGTACCAGGTCGACGCCTGTGATCGCCTCGGTGACCGGATGCTCGACCTGAATGCGCGTGTTCATTTCGATGAAATAAAACTCGCCGCGCGTATCGTCGAACAGGTATTCCAGCGTCCCCGCACTGCGATAGCCGACTTGCCGTGCCAGCCGCGTGGCGGATGCGCACAGCACCTCGCGCAATGCCGGGGTGAGCGACGGCGAAGGCGCTTCCTCGAGGATCTTCTGGCGGCGCCGCTGCAGCGAGCACTCGCGCTCGAACAGGTGAACCACGTCTTTGCCGTCGCCTAGCACCTGTACTTCGATATGCCGCGCACAGGCAATGAAGCGTTCCAGATACACGCCGCCATCGCCGAATGCGGCCTGCGCTTCGCGTTGCGCAAGCGGCAACTCGGCGTCGAGCTGCGCGGCGTCGTGGGCGACGCGAATGCCCCGTCCACCGCCCCCGGCGGCCGCCTTGATCATCACCGGATAACCGATGCGAGCGGCAATCTCGCGTGCTTCACCGAGCGACAACACAATGCCGTTACTGCCTGGCACGGTCGGCACATCGGCGCGCTGCGCCGTTTCGCGGGCGCGGGCCTTGTCGCCCATGGTCGCGATCACGGTTGACGAGGGTCCGACGAAGATCAGCCCTGACGCTTCGACCTGCGCCGCAAAGGCGGCGTTCTCCGACAGGAAGCCGTAGCCGGGGTGAATAGCGTCCGCGCCGCATTGCTTCGCTGCGGCCAGAATCGCCGCCGGATTCAGATAGCTCTTCACCGCGTGCGCCGGGCCGATAGGCACGGCTTCGTCCGCCATGCGCGCCGCCAGACTGTCGCGGTCGGCATCGCTGACGGCGGCGACCGCGCGCATGCCCAACTCGTGCGCCGCGCGAATCACCCGCACTGCGATCTCGCCGCGGTTCGCCACCAGCACGGTGCGAATACGCTGCGGCCGATAGAAGCTTGTCGTGGAAGCGTTCGTGTCCAGCCGATTGCTTGCATTTGTCACGTTAGGCCTCGACTCGCATCAGAACCTGTCCGGCATCCACCGGCTCGCCGTCTTCGACGAGAATCTCGGTGACTTGTCCGCTCACAGTCGTTTCGACGTCGCTGAACTGCTTCATCACCTCCACCAGTCCTACCACGGTGCCGTCTGTAACCGACGCGCCTACTTCGACGTACGGTGCCGCATCCGGCGATGCCCGCCGGTAAAAGGTGCCCGGCAAGGGACTGACGATGTCGTGTTGTGCCATCTCTGTGCTCCTCAAGTCTGATTCGATGCTGATACGGCTCTGATGATGGGTGTCAGTGGACCCGTGCAGGCAGCGGCGCGGCGACGCGGATGTCGCGGCGCGTCAGCAGCGCCCGCGTGGACTCGACCAGCTTGAGCGCACCGGGCGTATCGCTGTGGATGCATACCGAGTCGAAGTCGATCGCGATGTCGTCGCCGTCGACCGTCGCGACCCGTCCTTCGACACAGGCGCGCAGCACCTTCGCCGCGACCTGGTCCGCGTCGAGCCGTCCGACCCGCCGCGTAAAAACGATCGAGCCGCTGCGGTCGTAATCGCGGTCGGCGTAGAACTCGCGAATCACCGGCTGGCCGAGTTCGCGCGCGATCCGGTAGGTGACCGACGCTTCCATGCAATACAGGAGAAGCGTCGGATCGAGCCTCTGCAGCGTTTCGATCAGCAGGCGCGACAGGTCTTCGTCCCGCGCGGCCAGCATGTAGAGCGCGCCGTGCAGCTTCACATGCTGCACGCTGACGTTGTAGAGCCGCGCGAATTCCCGCAACGCGCCAAGCTGGAAAATGATGTCGTTGACGAGCGCCTGCGGCGACTCGGTGATCGTGCGGCGCCCGAACCCCACCAGATCGCGAAACCCCGGATGCGCGCCGACCCCGACGCCCGCCTGCTTCGCGAGCTGCACGGTGCGCGCCATGATGTTGGGGTCACCCGCGTGAAAGCCGGTCGCAATGTTCGCCGAACTGATGAGCGGCATGATGTCTTCATCGACGCCGTCGCCGATCTGCCATGCGCCAAAGCCTTCGCCCATGTCGGAATTCAAATCGACGCTGTGCTTCTTCATGCTGAATGTCTCCGTGGATCAGCCGCCTCAGTGCGTGAGAGATGCACATCCGGCCGGGTGAGGGAAACATTAACTGCCCGTCGCTCGCCAAAATAGTTCTATTTTTATATGGCACGTTATCTGTTTTTCAGATGTCCTCGCGATTGGGCCGATTCGCCCAGGCCTGTTCGTCAGGACATTCAGCCCGACACGACAATCGGAACCGGCGTCGGTTTTTGGCGAAGATAAGATACTGCTTGATGCAATATCCTTTTTTCAGGCGAACGGTATGGCCTTGACCCTACGGCAACTCAAATATTTCGTGGCCACTGCCGAACTCGGCCAGATCTCGCAAGCCGCCATTCAACTGACTATTTCGCAGTCCGCCGTCACTAACGCGATCAAGGAACTCGAAGACAGCCTGGGCACGCAGTTGTTCTTGCGCACCGCCGCCGGCGTCACCTTGACCACCACCGGCCGGCGCTTCCTCAACCAGGCGTATACGATCCTGTCGTCGGTCGATGAAGCAATGCGCATTCCGAACCTCGAGAGCACGCTCACCGGGACCCTCGCCATCGCCGCGAGCTATACCGTACTGGGCTATTTCTTGCCGCATCATCTGCAGCGCCTGAATACGCTGTATCCGCGCCTGACGATTCAACTGCACGAATTGAACCGCGAATCGATCGAGGAGGGTTTGATCGCCGGTCGCTACGACATGGCGGTACTGCTCACGTCGAACGTCGCGAACCCGGAGTTGATGCTGGAACCGGTCATCCATTCGGTTCGCAGGCTCTGGCTGTGCGCGCAACATCCTCTACTGAAGCGCGAGGTTGTCACGCTCGCCGATGTCGCCGCCGAACCCTTCGTCATGCTAACGGTTGACGAAGCGGCCTATACCGCGCTGCGCTACTGGAACGAGACGCCCTACCGGCCGAACGTGAAACTGCGCACCTCGTCTGTGGAAGCGGTGCGCAGCATGGTGGCGAACGGCAGCGGTGTGGCGATTCTGTCCGACATGGTGTATCGCCCCTGGTCGCTCGAAGGACGGCGGATCGAGACCATGCAGTTGCGCGATGCGGTGCCGCCGATGAGCGTCGGTCTGGCCTGGCGCAGAAACACAGAGTTGAGCCCCGGGATGCATGCCGTGCGTGAATACTTCCGGCACACTTTCATGGAACCACGGGCATTGAGTGCCGGCAACCTGTGAGCGCCGCGTACCCGAACAGGACGCGGCGTTGCGCCGCGTCCGTCGCATCTCAAGCCGCCAGCACCTCAACGATCTTGCGCTGGAAGGCCTTCCCTTCGGCATCGAACAGATGGCAATGCTCAGGCGTCGCGCCCAGCTTCTGCGTCTCGCCCTTCGTATGCCGGTCAAGCGGCGGAATGCGCGCGATGATCCCCTCCGGCGACACGCTCGACTCCGCGTACAGATAAGCCGCGTCACCCAGCGACTCGACCGCCATCGTGCGGGCCGAGATGCCGTCGTCGGTCATGCCGACGTGCAGATGCTCGGGGCGAATCCCAACCGTCACCTTGTCGCCCTGCTTCACCGCGCCCGGCTCCACCGCCACACGCTGGGTCTCGCCGGTTTCGTAGCGCACCGTGACGCCGTCGTGGGTGACCGACTGCACCACGCCTTCCATGAAGTTCATCTTCGGCGAACCGATAAAGCCTGCCACGAACTTGTTGGCCGGCGCGTGATACAGCATCGTCGGACTGCCGACCTGTTCCACGTTACCCGCCGACAGCACCACGATCTTGTCGGCCAGCGTCATGGCTTCGACCTGATCGTGCGTGACGTAAATCATCGTGGTCTTCAGTTCGTCGTGCAGACGGGCGAACTCGAGGCGCATCTTCACGCGCAGCGCGGCGTCGAGGTTCGACAGCGGTTCGTCGAACAGGAACACCTTCGGCTTGCGCGTAATCGCGCGGCCGATCGCCACCCGTTGCCGCTGCCCGCCGGACAACTGCTTCGGCTTGCGATCGAGCAGGTGGTCGATATGCAGAATCTTCGCCGCGTTGCGCACCGCCGCGTCGATCTCCGGCTTCTTGGTGCCGGCAAGCTTGAGGCCGAACGCCATGTTGTCGTACAGCGTCATGTGCGGATAAAGCGCGTACGACTGGAACACCATCGCAATGCCGCGCTTGGCCGGCGGCACATCGTTCATGCGCGTGCCGTCAATGTTCAGGTCGCCGCTGGTGATGTCCTCGAGGCCGGCGATCATGCGCATCAGCGTCGACTTCCCGCAGCCGCTCGGACCGACGAACACGACGAACTCACCGTCCGCGATGTCGAGATTGATGTCGCGCATCACTTCGTTGTCGTCGTAGGCTTTTCTGATGTTACGCAGCGTTAAGCTTGCCATGATGTGTCTCCGTGTGTTGCTCGTACTACGTTAATCCAGTTTGAAAGCGTCTGCTCGTCGCGCCGTCCTGCTGCGTCGCGATTGCAGCGCGTCTCAATGCGATTCCGCCGTCACGCGCTGGGTCCATTGGTCCACCAGCATCGGCAATTGCGTCATATCGTCGAATACGTGGGCCGCGCCGGCCGCGCGCAACGCGCCAATCTGCGACTCGCTCGCATGCCCGCCGCCAATGAAGGCCAGCACCGTCATGCCCGCCGCGCTCGCGGCCGTCACACCCGTCACGCTGTCCTCCACCACCAGGCAGGCGCTGCTCGCAAGGCCAAAGCCGCTCGCCGCCGCCAGGTACACATCGGGGGCAGGCTTCGGCATCGCAACAGCATCCGCGCAGTAGAGCCGGTCGCCGAAGAACGCGTCGAGGCCCGTGCGCGCCAGCACCGTCTGCACATAGGCCCTGAAGCTGTTGCTCGCGCACGCCTTGGGCAGCGCAATCTGCGCGAGCGCCTCCGCGATGCCGGCCACGGCGGGCGCCTGCATCGCAGCGACTTCAACGGCATGGCGAATCGCCGTGATGTCGTCCGCGCTCAAACTGCGGCCGAGTTGCGCGGCGGCGTTTTCGAGCACCCGCTCGATACGCAATCCGAGCAGCGGCAACACCACCGGTTCGACATCGCAATCCGGCCAGCGCGCTTCGAGTTCGTGCACCAGCATGCGCGCCGCCACGGCTTCGCTGTCGATCAGCACGCCGTCGCAATCGCAGAGCAACGCCAGCCTTGTTTCGATCACGGTCATTTAACCGCCCCGAACGTAAGACCCCGCACCAGTTGCTTCTGCGACAGCCAGCCGACGATCAGGATCGGCGCCACCGCCAGCAGCGAAGCGGCCGAGAGCTTGGCCCAGAACAGCCCCTCGGGACTCGAATACGACGCGATGAACACGGTCAGCGGCGCGGCGTTTGAACTGGACAGGTTGATGCTCCAGAACGCTTCGTTCCACGAAAGAATCACCAGCAGCAGTGCGGTCGATGCGAGGCCCGGCAAGGACATCGGCATCAGCAGGTAGACGATTTCCTGCCAGGTCGCCGCCCCGTCGATCCGTCCGGCTTCGAGAATGTCGCGCGGAATCTCGGCGAAGTAGGTGAAGGTCATCCACACTGCAATCGGCAGATTGATCAGCGTGTAGACGATCACCAGACCCGAGACGCTATCGAGCAGCCCGGTGTTCTTCCACAACAGGTAGATCGGCACCAGCACACCCACCGACGGCATCATCTTGGTGGACAGCATCCACAGCAGCAGTTTCTGCGTACGGCGGGTCGGGAAGAACGCCATCGCGTAGGCACACGGCACGGCCAGCAGCAGACACAGCACCGTGACGCCCGCCGAGATCAGCACCGAATTCCACGCGAACGAGAAATAGTTGCTGCGGGCGAACACCTCGCGAAAACTGTCGAGCGTCGGGATGAAGAACAGCGACGACGCGTAAGCCTGCTGCTCGGTCTTGAATGCCGTGATGGTCATCCAGAAGATCGGAAAAAACAGCAGCAGCGCGATCGCCCATGCGAGCACACCGGGAATGGCGCGCTTGAAGACAGCCCATGGCGCGTTCTTCGACGAAGTGGTCGTCGTTGAAACAGGTGAAGCGGCAACGTGGCTCATTTTTCGTACTCCCCTTTCAGGTTCTTCGCGAGCATCCGGACCAGGAAGAACGACACGATGTTCGCCAGCACGACGGCGAGAATCCCGCCCGCCGAGGCCAGCCCGACGTCGAACTGCTGCAGGCCGAGCGAATAGATCAGGTACGACAGGTTGGTGGTCGCCGTGCCTGGGCCGCCGCCGGTGGTCGTGTAGATTTCGGCGAAGATCGACAGCAGGAAAATGGTTTCCATCATCACCACCACCGCAATGGCCCGTTTCAGGTGCGGCAGCGTGATGTAGAAGAACATCGAGAAGGCGCCCGCGCCGTCGATCTTGGCCGCTTCCTTCTGCTCCTGGTCGAGCGACTGGATGGCGGTGAACAGGATCAGGAATGCGAACGGCAGCCACTGCCACGCGACGATCATGATGATCGCGGTGAGCGGATAGTCGGCGAACCAGTCGATCGGCTGCAGGCCGATCGCCCGCATGCCCTGGGCAATGAGGCCGTACACCGGGTGCAGGATCATGTTCTTCCAGATCAGCGCACTGACGGTCGGCATCACGAAGAACGGTGCGATGGCGAGCAGCCGCGCGACACCCTGGCCGTAGAACTTGCGGTCGAACAGCACCGACATCAGCACCCCGCCCACCACCGTAATCACCAGCACGGAGATGATCAATTCGAGGGTGTGGCCGATCGAAGGCAGGAACGACGGATCGGTCGCGAGGTACTTATAGTTGTCGAACCCGGCAAAACCCTTCTCATCGGGATTGAGCAGGTTGTAGTGCGTGAACGAAAACCAGATCGTCATCGCCAGAGGAATCGCCATCCACAGCACCAGCACGGCGGTGGACGGCGCCGCTAGCCAGCGAGCGGAATTGGCCTTGCGCGTTTCGCGCTCTTTTTCGGTCTGGGGATGGGCATGCATGAGAGGAAGGCGCAGAGGACGCATGATGTGACCACCTGTACGGTAAAGCGCGGGATAGCGCGGCGAATCCGGAGTGAGCCGGCACCGGCCCATGCAGTATGGACCCGGTGAGCAAGCTCGCCCAGAGAGCCGCGACGGCCCACTGTGCTGCCAAGGGCCGGCTGACTGGCGTCAGCCGGCGTGTTTCACGTCACTTCAGGTAGCCAGCCTGGCGCACTGCGCGCTCGGCTGTAGCCTGGCCAGCGGCCAGTGCCTGATCGACCGTCATCTGACCGGCAACCGCGCCGGAGATGCTCTGACCCACTACCGTACCGAACGACTGGAACTCAGGAATGCCGACGAACTGCACACCGGTGTACGGCACAGGCTTAAGCGTCGGATGATTCGGGTCCGCCGTTTCGATCGCCTTCAGCACGAAGTCGGCAAACGGAGCCGCCGCCTTGTACTCAGGACGGGCGTACGTCGACTGACGCGTTCCCGGAGGCGCCGAAGCCCAACCTTCGTCCTTCGCGACCATCTCGATGTATTCCTTCGAGGTCGCCCAGGCGATGAACTTCTTCGCCGCGTCGGCCTGCTTCGACGACTTCGGAATCGCCAGCGCCCACGCCCACAGCCAGTGCGCGCCGTGCGGCGTGACTTCGATCGGCGCCGCAGCAAAACCCACCTTGTCGGCGATCTGCGACTGCTGCTTGTTGTACAGCATGCCGGCAGCCACCGTCGCATCGATCCACATCGCGCACTTGCCCGATGACATCAGCGTCAGGTTTTCGTTGAAACCGTTCGAGCTCGCTCCCGGAGGGCCGTCCTTCTGCAGCAGGTTCACGTAGAACGTGATGGCCTTCTTCCATTCCGGCGAGGTGAGCTGCGGGTTCCACTTCTCGTCGAACCAGCGGCCGCCGAAGGTGTTCACGACCGTCGTCGCGTACGCCATGTTTTCGCCCCAGCCTGCCTTGCCGCGCAGACAGATGCCGTAGATGCCGTTGGCCTTGTCGGTGAGCTTGTCGGCGAACTGCTGGATCTGGTCATAGGTCGGCTGGTCGGGCATGGTCAGCCCCTTCGCCGCGAACAGGTCCTTGCGGTAGTACGTCATCGAGCTTTCGACGTAGAACGGCAGCGCGTACAGCGAGCCGTTGTACGAGAGCCCTTCGCGCGCCGTCTTCACGACGTCGTTGAGGTCATAGGCGGCGGGCAGGTTCGTGATCGGGGTGAGCCAGCCGCGCTTGCCCCATTGCGGCGTCTCGTAGGCGCCGATCGTCATCACGTCGAACTGGCCGCTGCCGGTCGTGATGTCGGTGGTGGCGCGCTGACGCAGCACGTTCTCTTCAAGAATGACCCAGTTGAGCTTGATGTCCGGATTGGCCTGCTCGAACGCCGGCGACAGCTTCTTCAGCTCGATCATGTCCGGATTGTTCAAGGTCGCAATCGTCACCGTCGCGGCCGAGGCATTCAGTGCTGCGCACGCGACTGCTGCGGCGCCGACCGCCTTGAGCGCGGGTTTCATGGCTGCTTTCATCACTTGTCTCCTTTCTGGTACGTTATGTTTTACTGCGTTGTTATGCAAATTGGGAGGCGAGCCGGTCAGCTTCATGGCCTTAGCTCATCCAGTTGCCACCGTCTACGTTCAGGGTTTGCGCGGTGATGTAATCGGCATCGGCGGAAGCGAGGAACAGCGCCGCACCGGTCAGGTCTTCGGGCACGCCCATGCGGCCGAGCGGCACCGCCTCGCCGACCAGACGCTTCTTCTCGCCGGGCTTGCGATTCTCATAGCGGGCGAACAGCGCGTCGACCTGTTCCCACATCGGCGTATCCACGACACCCGGTGCGATGCCGTTGACGTTGATCTTGTGCGGCGCGAGTGCCAACGCCGCGGACTGCGTATAGCTTAGTACGGCGGCCTTGGTTGCGCAGTAGTGCGAAACCAGCGCTTCACCGCGCCGGCCGGCCTGCGACGACATATTGACGATCTTGCCGCCATGGCCCTGCTCGACCATCCGCTGCGCGACCGCCTGCATCAGGAAGAACATGCCCTTCACGTTGACGGCGAAGAGCCGGTCGAACACGTCCCAGGATTCATCGAGCAGCGGGCGCATGTCGAACAGCGCGGCATTATTGAAGAGAATATCGATCTGGCCGAAACGCTCCACGGTGCTCGCGACAATCCGCTGGATGTCGTCGCGGCGCGTGACGTCGGCGCTGAGTGTCAGCACGCGCTCGCCGTCGGTTTCGCGCAAGGCGTGCGCGAAGGTGTCGGCCGGCTTGACGTCGACCAGCACACAGCGCGCGCCCTCGTCGAGATAACGCCGGGCCACGGCTTCGCCGATTCCGCTTGCCGCACCTGTGAGGATCGCCACCTTCCCTTGCAATCGCGCTGCCACTGCGTGTCTCCAGTTCGTTTCGAGTTTGACTGCGCAGCGAGCGAACGCTCATTGCGCGAACAATTGCTCTGTTAGTGATCGAATGATCGGATACGCGTTCGGTCATGTCAAGGCGCGAAACAAGATTTCGATGGTGCAGCGCGGCAGGATTGGCGACAAATCTGCGAGATACGTTATATCATTGCATCCCCGCCTCACCTCGAAGCACACCCGGGTCGACAGAAGCCCTCGCATTCAACTCGCACCTTACTTTTACGCAGCAGGGAAACCGATGAAAAAACTCAGCTTGAAGTGGCATGACGCACGCGGTGCGCTCAGTCTGTCGAAGTATCTCGTAGCCGGCGCGGCCGTGCTGGCGCTTGGCCAGACCGCTTTCGCGCAGACTGCGAAGATCCAGGTGGTGGCTGCGGAAAACTTCTACGGCGATGTGGTGCATCAGTTGGGCGGCGATCACGTGGACGTCACCAGCATCCTGAGCAACCCGGACGAAGACCCGCATCTGTTCGAAGCCAGCCCGAAAACCGCCCGCGCGCTGCAGCACGCGAGCCTTGTGGTCTACAACGGCGCCGATTACGATCCGTGGATGGCGAAGTTGCTGAACGCCTCGAAGAACAACGCGAAGCGCACGATCATCGTCGCAGCCGACCTGATCGGCAAGAAGAGCGGCGATAATCCACACCTCTGGTACGACCCGGCTACGATGCCGGCCGTGGCTCGCGCTGTCGCCACCGCGCTCGAAACGGCTGACCCGGCGAACAAGACGGCGTACGATGCGAACCTCGCGAAGTTTCTCGATTCGTTGAAGCCGATCGACGCCAAGGTCGCCGAGCTGCACGGCCGCTATGCGGGCGTGCCGGTGACGGCGACGGAACCGGTGTTCGGTTATATGTCGGACGCGATCGGCCTGGCGATGCGCAATATGCGCTTCCAGCTGGCGACGATGAACGACACGGAAGCGAGCGCGTCGGATATCGCCGCGTTCGAAAAGGACCTGCGCGAAAAGCGCGTGCACGTTCTGATTTATAACAGCCAGGCAACCGAAGCCCTGACCAAACGCATGTTGAAACTCGCGCAGCAGTCGCACGTACCGACCATGAGCGTCACCGAGACCGAACCGGCCGGCAAGAACTACCAGGTGTGGATGTTGTCGCAACTGGACGCGCTCAGTGCGGCGCTGGCAGCGGGCCAGGCAAACACAGGAACCACTCAATGAATCTGACTGGCCGCACGCCGCAAGGAACCGCGCCCGTTCTCGAACTCGAGGACGTGACGCTGGAACTGGGCGGCCGCGCGATCCTGCGCAATACGAGTCTGCAGGTGAATCAAGGTGAATTCATCGGCGTACTCGGACCGAACGGCGCAGGCAAGACCACGCTGATGCGCGCGGTGCTCGGCCTCGTGCCAGCGGCGAGCGGCACGATCCGCGTCCACGGCCAGCCCGTGGTGCGCGGCAATGCATCGATCGGCTATATGCCGCAGACGCGCAGCGCGCTCGCCGGCCGGCGGGTGCGCGGCCGCGATTTCGTCGCGATGGCGGCCGACGGCCACCGCTGGGGCCTGCCGCACGCCGATGCCAAGACCCGCGCGGACGTCGAACGCGTGCTGGACCTGGTAGGCGGCCGCGCGCTCGCGGCGCGGCCTTTGTCGGAGCTGTCGGGCGGCGAGCGGCAGCGTCTGCTGCTCGCGCAGTGCCTGCTCGGCAACCCGAAACTGCTGCTGCTCGACGAGCCGCTCATCAGCCTCGACCCGCATCATCAGAAGAGCGTGGTCGAACTGGTGCGCAACGTGCAGCAGGAACTCGGCATCGCGGTGCTGTTTTCCGCGCATGAACTCAATCCGCTGCTGCACGCGCTCGACCGGGTGCTGTACCTCGGCAGCGGCGTGGCGGCGCTCGGCACCGTCGATGAAGTCATCACGAAGCCGGTGCTGTCGCGGCTCTACGGGTCGCCCATCGACGTGATGCGCGTGAACGGCCGCATCTTCGTGATGTCAGGCGACGTCGAAGTCGAAAAGCACGATCACGAACACGAAGACGACGCCCACGATCACGGCGGCGCGTCGGGCCATTCGCACTCGCATGGCCACAGCCACGGCCACCATCACGCCTCACGCGACGGACACACGAACGATGTTTGAATACGATTTCATGGTCAACGCCTTCGCGGCGTCGGGGATCGTCGCGGTGCTGGCGGGGATTGTCGGCTATTTTCTGGTGATGCGCGGTCAAACCTTCGCCGGCCATGCGCTCTCGCACGTCGGCTTCACCGGCGCGACCGGCGCGGTGCTGATCGGCATTTCGCCGATCTGGGGGATGATCGGTTTTACGCTGGCTGCAGGTGTCGGCATGGGCGCGCTCGGCGAGAAGCTCGCGGGACGCGATGTGGCGATTGGCGTGATCCTCTCGCTCGCACTCGGCTTCGGGCTGCTGTTCCTGCACTTCTTCACCGCTTACGCGACCCAGATCACCGCGCTGCTGTTCGGCAATGTGCTGGGCGTGAATGCGTCCACGTTAGGTGTGCTGGCGGCGCTGGGCGTTGTGAGCCTGGCCGCGCTCGCGGCGATCATGCGGCCGTTGCTGTTCGCTTCGCTGCAGCCGGAGCTGGCCGAGGCCAAGGGCGTGTCGCTGCGGCTCGTGTCGGTGCTGTTTCTGGCGATTGCCGCACTGGCGGTGGCTGCGTGCACGCAGATCGTCGGCGTGCTGCTGGTGTTCACGTTGATGGTGGGGCCGGCGGCGGCCGCGCAAAACCTCACGACGCGGCTCTCCATCGGGCTGGTGCTCGCGGCGCTGCTGGCGCTTGCGCAGGCATGGCTTGGGTTGACGCTGGCCTTCTATACGGACTGGCCGACCAGCTTCTGGATCACTGCGCTAGCTGCGCTGGTGTATGCCGGGAGTTTGTTGGGACGGCGGTAAAGGCGCGAAGGCGGCGCACCGCGATGACCGCGGATGCGCCGTGTCTACTCTGCGCTTCAGGCAAGCAACACCTTCGCATGATGCGCGAGGTGATCCTCGATGAAGGTGGAGATGAAGTAGTAGCCGTGGTCGTAGCCTTCATGACGACGCAAGGTCACAGGCTGCCCTGCCGCACGGCACGCCGCTTCGAACACGTCGGGATAGAGTTGCTCGGCGAGATACTGATCGGAGAGTCCCTGATCGATCAGTATCCCCTGCGCGAACTTGTGCGACACACTCGCCACCAGCTCGCTCGAGTCATACGCCTTCCACGCGGCACGGTCTTCACCGAGATAACCCGTGAAGGCCTTCTCACCCCAAGGACAACGCGACGGCGCCGCGATCGGCGCGAACGCCGACACCGAGCGGTAGATCTGCGGATTGCGCAGCGCCAGCATCAGCGCGCCGTGGCCGCCCATCGAGTGTCCGAAGATGCCAAGGCGCTCGCCGTCGACCGGCAGGTTGGCAAGCACGGTCTCACGCAGCTCGTCGCGCACGTAGGAGTACATCCGGAAGTGCCTCGACCACGGTTCTTCGGTGGCATCGACATAGAAGCCCGCTCCCACGCCGAAGTCCCACGCAGCGCTTTCGCCGGGGATGCCCGCACCGCGCGGACTGGTGTCCGGCGCGATCAGGGCAATGCCGTGCCGCGCGGCGAAGCGCTGCGCGCCCGCCTTGATCGGGAAAGTCTCCTCGGTACAGGTGAGTCCGGCGAGATAGAACAGCGCCGGCACGCGCACCGCAGCCGCTTCGCCGCCGTGCATGGCCTGCGGCGGTAAATACACCGAAAAGCGCATGGGCAATCCGGTGACCTTCGAGTCATGCCTGTAGAAGCGTTGCACGCCGCCGTGGCAGGCGTGCGAAGCTAGCAGTTCGAGCATCGCGCGCTCCCTTGGTTGCTCAGTGAGTCCGGCATCAGTACAGCACGACCGAGCGGATCGACTCGCCCTTCTTCATCAGGTCGAAGCCTTCGTTGATGCGTTCGAGCGGCAGGCGGTGCGTGATCAGATCGTCGATGTTGATCTTGCCTTCCATGTACCAGTCGACGATCTTCGGCACGTCGGTGCGGCCGCGAGCGCCGCCGAACGCCGAGCCCTTCCATTCGCGGCCCGTCACGAGCTGGAACGGACGCGTGCTGATTTCTTCTCCGGCCGCCGCCACGCCGATGATGAACGACTGCCCCCAGCCCTTGTGCGTGCACTCCAACGCCTGGCGCATCACCTTGGTGTTGCCGATGCATTCGAACGAGTAATCGGCGCCGCCGTCGGTCAACTGCACGATATGGTCGACGACGTTCTCGACTTCATTGGGGTTGATGAAGTGCGTCATGCCGAACTTCTTCGCCAGTTCGACACGGCCCGGGTTGATGTCGACACCAATGATCTTGTCCGCGCCCACCATCTTCGCGCCCTGGATCACGTTCAGGCCAATGCCGCCCAGGCCGAACACCACCACATTCGCGCCCGCCTCGACCTTGGCCGAATACACGACCGCGCCGACGCCCGTCGTCACGCCGCAGCCGATGTAGCAGATCTTGTCGAACGGCGCGTCTTCACGCACCTTCGCCACGGCAATTTCCGGCACGACGATGTAGTTCGAAAACGTGGACGTGCCCATGTAGTGAAACAGCGGCTTGCCGTCCAGCGAGAAACGCGAGGTGGCATCGGGCATCAGGCCCTTGCCTTGGGTGGAGCGAATCGCCTGGCACAGGTTGGTCTTGCGCGACAGGCAGAACTTGCACTGGCGGCACTCGGGCGTGTAGAGCGGAATCACGTGATCGCCCTTCTTGAGCGTGCCGACACCAGGCCCGACGTCGACGATCACGCCCGCGCCTTCATGGCCGAGAATCGCAGGGAAGAGGCCTTCCGGGTCCGCGCCTGACAGCGTGTAGTAGTCGGTGTGGCAGATGCCCGTCGCCTTCACTTCGATCAGCACTTCGCCTGCGCGCGGCCCTTCGAGATCGACCTCTTCGATCGTCAGCGGTGCGCCGGCTTTCCATGCGATGGCGGCTTTCGTCTTCATGATGAATGCTCCTGTAGTTCCCTGAATCGTTCTCTGAATGCAAGGCATGCAGCCGCGCCGTGGCGCCGGCAGGCATGCCGTGACTTGCGTCCGGTCGTCATGCCCGCTTGCGCGGGTTGTCGAACGGAGCGTGTTCCGTGGCCGGCGCCTATGATCGCCGAAAACGCCGCCATGCGTATTCCAGCACTCGCCGCGTCATTGCTCATACACGACATCGCGCCACACCACGCGAGCGCCTCCGCAAAGCGCCACTCGCGGGTTAACCCCGCCATCCGGGAAGCGGCGTCAAAACAGCACTATGCGTCGCTTCGAATACACCTCATGGATTTTCACACATATCGCTTTTGCCCGACCCGCTGGCGCCCCTGCGAGTTCGCACCGCAGCAAGGGGCTCACAGCCGGTTTGCGCAGCATAGGCATTTCGATTGCCTTTCAAACCGCCCTCACCCATATGATCATCGCGAAGCCGGGAATAGGCCCCAGTGGTCTTGTTGCGCCTTTTCTCTCCGCATACCTTGGAGCCATCCCAAAACGAGATGGTGGAGAGAGACAAGATGCAATCGAACACGGTTCACCCGTGCGACGAGCGACTGCCCGCAGGCCAGTTGCTCACGCTCGGCATTCAGCACGTCCTCGTGATGTACGCGGGTGCAGTGGCGGTGCCGCTCATCATCGGCAGCGCGCTCAAACTGCCCAAGGATCAGATTGCGTTTCTGATCAGCGCCGACCTCTTCTCGTGCGGTATCGCGACGCTGATCCAGACGCTCGGCCTGTGGATCTTCGGCATTCGCCTGCCCGTCATCATGGGCTGCACGTTCGCGGCCGTCGGCCCGATGGTGGCGATCGGCACCAACCCGAGCCTGGGCATACTCGATATCTTCGGCTCCACCATCGCGGCGGGGGTCATAGGCATCCTGCTCGCGCCCGCCGTCGGCAAGTTGTTGCGTTTTTTCCCGCCGGTGGTGATCGGCGTGGTGATTTCCGTGATCGGGCTCTCGCTGATGGAAGTCGGCATCAACTGGGCGGCCGGCGGCGTCGGGAACCCCGACTACGGCAACCCGGTCTATCTGGGCCTGTCGCTGGTCGTGCTGACGCTGATCCTGATGATCAACAAGTTCGGCAAGGGCTTCATCGCCAACATCTCGGTGCTGCTCGGCATCGTCGCCGGCTTCGTGATCGCGGCGCTGCTCGGGCGCGTCAACATGGCAGGCGTGACGGCCGCCCCGTGGGTCGGCATCGTGATGCCGTTCCACTTCGGCTTGCCGCACTTCGATCCGCTCGCCATCGCGACGATGGTCACTGTGATGTTCGTCACCTTCATCGAATCGACCGGCATGTTCCTCGCGGTCGGCGATATGGTGGATCGTCCGGTGGATCAGAAGACACTGGTGCGCGGCCTGCGCGTCGACGGTCTGGGCACGCTGATCGGCGGCATCTTCAACTCGTTCCCGCATACGTCGTTCTCGCAGAACGTCGGGCTGATCGGCGTGACGGGTGTGAAAAGCCGCTTTGTCTGCGCGATGGGCGGCGTGATTCTCGTGCTGCTCGGTCTGTTTCCGAAGATGGCCCAGGTGGTCGCCTCGGTGCCGGCATTCGTGCTCGGCGGCGCGGGGATCGTGATGTTCGGGATGGTGGCCGCGAACGGCATCAAGGTGCTGTCGAAGGTCGACTTCGTGAAGAACCACCACAACCTGTTTATCGTCGCGGTCAGTATCGGCCTCGGTCTCGTGCCGGTGGTCTCGCCGCATTTCTTCGAGAAGCTGCCGCCGGCGCTCTCGCCGCTGCTGCATAGCGGGATTCTGCTTGCTTCGGTGTCCGCGGTGGTGCTGAACCTGGTGTTCAACGGCGTCAAAGGGGAACGTGCGGCGAAGCGTGAGATCCGCCGCGCCGGACATGATTTCGACGGGCGTGGCGGGAATGACGACGCGGCGGCTGGCGATGAGATGTTGCGGGCGGTGGATCTGCATTGAGGTGAATTGGGTAGAGATGCCGACGAACGCGTGACTCTGCGCGCCGGCGTCATCCGGTGCTCCCAACCTAAAGCTAGCTCTCGGCAAGTATTGCGCCGTACGACAAACGAGGGTGCGAGTTTCTCGCGCCCTCGTTTTATGATTTACCGCCTTCCCCTTTTCCGTGACGGCTGGCCCATATCCAGTCCTTCGGGAGCCAGTTCAGGATGCGCTTGCCACAGCGGTCTTAAGAGAAGAGCGAAGAGATGTCCGGCCACGTTCGCGGCTTCGACACGAAATGTTTGAACTTCCTTCGCTGAGCCGCGTTCCTCGATCAACTTCAAAGCATCGATAATCGAGCGGTTTGCCGAGAGTAGCTTCTCGTTGACTTGTGCGGCGAGATCTTTGTTCTCAATCATAATGTGGTTCCTTAGCAGCCGTTGTCGGCCATGCATGAGTTCATGCATCTGAAGAATTGGACATATCCTTTATATTTAGTTATGCCAATGACGGCGCAACCACTTTTAAGGAGTTTGAAATATTATGAAATCCGACGATTCCTAAAAATCCGATTGAATTGTCGTCGCTCAAACTCACGCGGCAAAGAAAAACGCCACGGCAAGCCGTGGCGTTTTTCTTTGCTGCACGCGAAGCGGATTCCGCAAAAGAACCCGCCCGCGCCTGCTGCCTTAGGCTTAGTTCACCGAAGCCGCGGAAGCCGCCGCCGGCGTACTGGCCGCGCTATAGTCGACCGGCGCATCGGCCGGGCGCGGTTGTTCGCCGCTGTGCTCGATCCAGCCGCCACCCAGGTACTGGTACAGATCGACCAGGTTCGTGAGACGGTTCAGACGTGCCGCAATCAGCGACTGCTGCGCCGAGTACAGGTTGGTCTGCGCAGTCAGCACAGACAGGTAGCTGTCCACGCCGTTCTTGTAGCGCAACTCCGACAGAGTCAGCGCGCGCTGTTCAGCAAACGTATTGCGCTCGAGTGCCTGGATCTGCTGATCGTACGTGCCGCGTGCCGCGAGACCGTCCGCCACTTCCCGGAAGGCCGTCTGGATCGCCTTTTCGTACTGCGCGATCTGGATGTTCTTCTGAATGTGGGCGAGATCGAGATTCGCCTTGTTCTCGCCACCGGTGAAGATCGGCAACGTGATCTGCGGCGCAAACGACCACGCCGCGGAACCCGGCTTGAACAGCCCACCCAGCGACGGGCTCAGCGTGCCGAAATTGCCGGTCAGCGAGACCTTCGGGAAGAACGCAGCGCGCGCCGCCCCAATGTTCGCGTTCGCGGCAAGCAGGCTCTCTTCAGCCTCGACGATGTCCGGACGACGCGTCAGCAGATCGGACGGCAAGCCGGCCGGGATGTCCGTGAGGAGATCCTGATCGCCAAGCTGCTTGCCCACCGGCAGATCGTCCGGCAACGGCTCACCCACCAGCAGCACAAGGGCGTTTTCCGCCTGCGCCCGCAGACGCGCCTGCGCCTGCTGGTTCGCCAGCGCCTGCTGGACCACCGTCTCGGCCTGACGCAGGTCGAGCTCGGAACCCGTACCCGTCTCGAACTGCAGCTTCGTGATGTTGTACGAGGCCTGCGCCGTGTTCAACGTATCCTGGGTGACCCTCAGCAGATCGTCGTCCGAGAGCAAGGTCAGATACTGGTCCGCCACCGACGACACCAGCGCGATTTCCGCCGCCTTGCGAGCCTGGGCCGTGGACAGGTATTGGTCCAGGGCCTGGTCCTTCAGGCTGCGAATCCGGCCGAAGAAGTCGAGCTCCCACGACGCGTTGAGCCCCACCGAATACTCGGTCGTGAGCTCCTGACCCGGTAGCGAAAGATCCGTCGGCGTACGCGTCTTGGTCTCCGAACCTGCCGCGTTGATGGTCGGGAACAGGCTCGAGCGCGCCACCCGGTACTGCGCCTGCGCCTGCTGGATATTCAGCACCGACACGCGCAGATCGCGGTTGTTCTTCAGCGCAAGCTCGATCAGCCGCTGCAGACGCGCGTCGGCGAAGAAGTCGCGCCAGCCGATGTCCACCGCAGCCTGGCCGTTGGCGCTACGCGCGCCCCCGCCCGCCGCGCCCGGCTGCGTCCCGTACACGCCGCTCGCCGGGAACGCGCCGGAGACCGGCGCGGCCGGCCGCTCGTACTTCGGCTCCATCGTGCAAGCCGTTGCGAGGAGCGCGACCGCCACTGCAATCAAAGAGTGTTTTTGCATCTCAATGTCCTTCCTTGCCCGAGCCGTTGCCGCCCTGCGGGTCATGAGGATGGTGCTGGTTATAGTGTTCGAGCGCCTCATCCGGGTCTTCCTTCTCGCCGCCGAACTTCGCACGAACCACGACGAAGAACATCGGGATCATGAAAATCGCGAGGAAGGTGGCGGTCAACATCCCGCCGATCACGCCGGTACCAATTGCGTGCTGGCTCGCCGAGCCCGCGCCGTTACTGATAGCCAGCGGCATCACGCCGAGAATGAACGCGAGCGAGGTCATCAGGATCGGCCGCAACCGCAGACGCGCCGCTTCCAGTGCGGCCTCGATCGGCCCCATGCCTTCACCCTGCTGCAGCTCGCGGGCGAATTCCACGATCAGAATCGCGTTCTTCGCCGACAGCCCCACCGTGGTCAACAGACCCACCTGGAAGAACACGTCGTTCTCGAGGCCACGCAGCGTGGCAGCCAGCAGTGCGCCCAACACGCCGAGCGGCACCACCATGATCACCGAGAACGGGATCGACCAGCTTTCATACAGTGCCGCCAGACACAGGAACACGACGAGGATCGAGATGCCGTACAGAATCGGCGCTTGCGAACCCGACTGGATTTCCTGGAACGACAGACCCGTCCATTCGTAACCGATACCGGCCGGCAGTTTCGCCGCAATCGCTTCGATGGCCGCGTTCGCCTGACCCGTACTCTTGCCCGGCGCCGCCGCACCCTGGATTTCTACCGCGGAAATACCGTTGTAGCGCTCCAGCTTCGGCGAGCCATACGTCCACGCGCCGCTGGCGAATGCCGAGAACGGCACCATGGTGCCCGCACCGTTACGCACATACCACGCGTTCAGGTCTTCCGGGTTCATCCGGAACGGCGAATCGCCCTGCAGATACACCTTCTTGATCCGGCTGTCCGTATCGAGGAAGTTGTTCACGTAGGAGGACGCCCAGGCGATCGAGAACGTCTGGTCGATCGTGGCGAGCGAAACACCCAGCGCCGACGCCTTCTCGTGGTCGATCGTCACCTTGAACTGCGGCGTGTCGTTCAGGCCGTTCGGACGCACCTGCGCCAGCATCGGGTCCTTCGCCGCCATGCCGAGCAGCATGTTACGCGCTTCCATCAGCTTCTCGTGACCCACCCCGGCACGGTCTTCCAGTTCGAAGTCGAAGCCGGCTGCGGTGCCGAGTTCAGGAATCGACGGCGGGTTGACCGGATACACCAGCGCGTTCTTGTAGCCCGCGAAGTGCATGAACAGACGCCCCACCAGAGCCTGGACCTTTTCGTCCGCATGTTGGCGCTGCGAGTAGTCCTTCATCCGCACGAACACCAGACCCGCGTTCTGGCCACGACCCGCGAAGCTGAAGCCGTTCACCGTAAACACGGATTCGACGATGCCCTTCTCGGTGGTGAGCAGGTAGTCCGAGATGTCCTTCAGCGCGTGCGCCGTGGTTTCCTGGGTCGAGCCCGACGGGGTCTGCACCAGCACGAACATCGTGCCCTGGTCTTCATCCGGCAGGAACGACTTCGGCAGACGCACGAACAGCATCCCCACCGCCACGATCACCACCAGGTAGATGATGAGCCAGCGGCCCGAGCGCTTGATCACGTGGTGCACGCCGCTGTGGTACTTGTCGCGGCTCTTCTCGAAGGTCCGGTTGAACCAGCCGAAGAAGCCCTTCTTCTCTTCGTGATGGCCCTGCGGAATCGGCTTGAGAATCGTCGCGCAAAGTGCCGGCGTCAGCACCAGCGCCACCATCACGGACAGCACCATCGCCGACACGATGGTCAGCGAGAACTGCCGGTAAATTGCGCCCACCGAACCGCCCGAGAACGCCACCGGCACGAACACCGCCGACAGCACGAGCGCCACGCCGACCAGCGCGCCGGTGATCTGGTCCATGGCCTTGCGGGTCGCGTCGCGTGGCGACAAGCCCTCTTCGGCCATCACCCGCTCGACGTTCTCCACCACCACGATCGCATCGTCCACCAGCAAGCCGATGGCGAGCACCAGGCCGAACATGGACAGCACGTTGATCGAGAAGCCCACCGCACTCATGATCGCAAACGTACCCAGCAGCACCACCGGCACCGCGATTGTCGGAATCAACGTCGCGCGCAGGTTCTGCAGGAACAGGTACATCACCAGGAACACCAGCACGATCCCTTCGAGCAGCGTCTTGACCACTTCCTCGATCGACAGGCGCACGAACGGCGTCGTGTCATACGGGTACTTCACGACGAGACCGTGCGGGAAGTACTTCGACAACTGCTCGATCTTCGCACGCACCGCGTTGGCCGTAGCCAGCGCGTTGGCGCCCGTGGCAAGCTGAATACCGAAGCCTGCCGTCGGCACGCCGTTGTACTTCGTGTCGAAGTTGTAGTTTTCGCCGCCCAGCTCGATACGCGCCACGTCCTTCAGCAGCACGCGCGAGCCGTCCTGGTTCACCTTCAGCAGAATGTTGCCGAACTGCTCCGGCGTCTGCAGCAAGGTGGCTTCGCTGATGGTCGCCTGCAGCAGTTGCCCCGGTACCGCAGGCGTGCCGCCGAGCGAGCCGCCCGACACCTGGACGTTCTGGTTCGTGATGGCCGTCTGCACATCAACCGGCGTCAGGCCGAAGTTGTTGAGCTTGTTGGCGTCGAGCCAGATCCGCATGGCGTACTGCGAGCCGAACAGCGTGACCGTACCCACACCGTCGATCCGGCTGATCGGATCTTCGATGTTCGAGGCGACGTAGTTCGCCAGGTCATACTTGTTCATGCTGCCGTCTTCGGAGTTGAAGGCCATGACGAGCAGGAAGCTGCTGCTCGACTTGGTGACCTTCGTCCCCTGCTGCTGCACTTCCTGCGGCAGAAGCGGCGTGGCGAGCTGCAGCTTGTTCTGCACCTGCACCTGCGCAATGTCAGGATTGGTGCCGGCCGCGAACGTCAGCGTGATGGTCGCCGTGCCCGAATCGTCCGAGGTGGACGACAGGTACAGCAAGTGGTCGAGACCACTCATCTGCTGCTCGATCACCTGCGTGACGGTGTTTTCAACCGTCTTCGCCGACGCGCCCGGATAGGTCGCGCTGATCTGGATAGCCGGCGGTGCAATGGTCGGGTATTGCGCGATCGGTAGCGTAAAGATCGACGCGATGCCCGCGAGCATCAGGATGATGGCGATCACCCATGCAAAAATCGGGCGATCGATAAAGAACTTTGCCATGAAACAGGCTCCCTGTTATTACGCGCCCGATGCAGCAGAGGCAGCTTGTGCCGACTGCGCACCGCTGGCGGCCGGCGCACCTTGAGCAGTGGCGTCGGAAGCGGGTGTGGCAGGCAGTTGCGCGGGGACGGTCTTGACTTCCATGCCCGGGCGAACCTTGTCGGTGCCTTGCACGATCACGCGGTCGCCGGCGTTCAGGCCGCTATCGACGACCCAGTTCGAACCGTACGTGGCCGACGTGACGAGCTGGCGCAACGCAACCTTGTTGTCCGCACCGACGACCAGCGCCGTGGGCGTACCCTTCTGGTCATGCGTAATGCCGATCTGCGGCACGACGATCGCCTTGTCGTTCAGGCCTTCCTCGATCCGCGCACGCACGAACATGCCCGGCAGCAGCACGCCGTCCTTGTTCTGGAACAGCGCGCGAACCGTGACCGAACCCGTGCTCTGGTCGACCGTGACGTCGCTGAACTGCAGCTTGCCGGTTTCCGAATAGGTGCGGCCGTCTTCGAGAATCAGCGCGACCTTGGCGGCATCCGGGCCGGTCGTCTTCAGACGCCCTTCCTGCACTTCGCGGCGCAGCTTGAGGCCGTCGAGGCTCGATTGCGTCAGGTCGACGTACATCGGGTCGAGCTGCTGCACGGTGGACATCAGCGTGGCCGCGCTCGCCTGCACATAGGCACCCGGCGTCACCTGCGAAATGCCGACCTGGCCGCTCACCGGCGACACCACGTCCGTGTAGCCGAGGTTGATCTGCGCCGTATCGACCGCCGCCTTGCCCGATGCGACGTCTGCTGCCGCCTGGCCTTCCGAGGCCACGGCGTTGTCGTAGTCCTGCTTGCTGACCGCATTGGCCGCGACCAGCACCTTGTAGCGGTTGGCCTGGGCGGTGACCGACACCAGATTCGCCTGGGCCTTGGCCAGCGTCGCCTTGGCGCTATTCAAGGCGGCGATATACGGCGCCGGGTCGATCTTGTAGAGACGCTGGCCGGCCTTCACCTGGCTGCCTTCGGTGAATTCGCGGCGCAGCACGATGCCGTCCACCCGTGCGCGCACTTGCGCCACGAGGAACGCATTGGTACGGCCCGGCAGTTCGGTGACGACAGGCACGGCCGTCGGTTCGACGGTCACGATGCCGACTTCCGGCGTTTGTTGTGGCGGGGCCGATTGTTTTGGTCCGCACGCTGCCAGCAAGATGGCAGCCGTCGCGGCACTGATTAAGCGAAATGGAACCCGTTCGACGCGCATGGAGCGACCTCTGTCAAGGCTGAGAGAATGAAAAAGTGCGCGCATCCCTACCCCGGGGACAACAGCGCACACATGCGTCTCGCGACGCGTGACCGGAAGCCCAGTGCTGCGAACCTCGCTGGACATCCATTGGTGAATGGCACCAAACCCGGAAATGCCGCACGGCGCCGACCTTTCCGGTTCGGCGCATTAGCGTTTTGAAAGACAACAGTGACGGATATTAACCGGTCGTCACCGCTTGGGCTATCCGATCGATGGGGTGCTATTATATATACATTCGCGTATGGATGTTAAAGTGTGTTTCACTAACCTTACGGGCTTCGTGCGGCAATAATTGTTCGCAAAAGCCACAACAATCGGATGTATTGTGACGGGCCGCGTTTAAAAGTGCCCGGGAAATCCCGCAAAACAGGCAGGTCAGACGAACATGGTCAGAAGGACCAAGGAAGAAGCGCTGGAGACGCGCGCCGGCATCCTCGATGCCGCCGAACAGGTCTTTTTTGAGAAAGGCGTGTCGCGCACGTCGCTGGCCGACATCGCCCAGGCCGCGGGCGTCACCCGCGGCGCGATCTATTGGCACTTCGCCAACAAGGGCGATCTGTTCAACGAGATGTTCGACCGCGTGCTGCTGCCGCTCGACGAACTCAAGGCCGCCTCGGTCAACCCGGAAGAAGCCGACCCGCTCGGGCGGCTGATCGAAATTTGCACCGTGTGCCTGCGCGACACCGCGGCGGACCCGCGGCGGCGGCGCGTGTTCGACATCCTGTTTCTGAAGTGCGAATTCGTCGAAGAGATGGGGCCGGTGATGGCCCGCTATCAGAGCAATATGCGCGAGGGGCTCCGCAAGCTCGAAGTCGGCTTGCGCAATGCGATCTCCAAAGGACAGATGCCCGCCGATCTGAACACGAGGCTCGCGGCGACCATGCTGCACGCGTTCGTCGGCGGGTCGCTGCGCGACATGCTGCTCCTGCCCGAGTCCGACGATTTCGACGTGCACGCGCAGCAGATGGTCGAAGCGATGTTCGACGCGCTGAGGCTCAGTCCCGCGTTGCGCACGGCGGGCGGTGCGGCTTAGGCGGTACGGCGGGCGGTGCGGCTTAGGCGTTTGCGCGCCTGCCCGCGCGCGGGTCTTCAGGCCTCTTCAGGCCTTTAGCCATTCACCCCCTTCACGCCTTTGCCAGCCTCGCGCGGGCCTGCTGATTCGACACGTAGATATTGCCGCGCTCGAGCGCCACACCCGCCTCTACCGCCGCGATCCACTGCTGCGTGCTCGCCACCGCCGCGAAGCGCGAATGCAGCACCACGCTGAACACCCGGTGAATCTCCTCTGCGCTGGCAAACCCCGCCTGGTTCTCGTACGACAACGACCCCGTCGCATCCTCCAGAAACTCGACCGTCAATCCGGCGTGCACCGCATGATTGATGGTCGACGCGTCGCAGTTGTGCGTCATGTAGCCGACCACCGTCAAGGTATCGATCTGCCGCGCGGCCAGCCAGTCGGCCAGATCGGTGCCGGTGAACGCGCTCGGCAGATCCTTGACGATCAGGTGATCGCGCTCGCGCGAGGCCACCACCGGATGCAACTCCGCCCCCGGCGTGCCGCGAGCGAAGATCGGCGAGCCGGCCGGCGAGTAGTTCTGCACCACCGCCACCGGCACGCCGGCAGCGCGCGCCGCGTCCATCGCCCGGCCGATATTGGCGAGCGAAGTCTGCACGTCCGGGTATTCGATCGGCAGATCGCCGGTGACATATTCGTTCTGTACGTCGATGACCAGCAGGGCGCGGCGCGGCGTTGACATGGCAAGGCTCCTTCGTTGATTGGGTGGACTTGCCGTGCGTCTGCTGTATTGAGTCGGTGTGCGAGTCTGTGCGGCGCAGCGGCATTGACGGCATTGTTCGCTTTCGCGCGCGCCGCCGACAGTGACCCACATGACAAGCTTCGCTAGAATCGGGCCATTGTGAATTTTCCGGGAAGGTCTGCCGTGGCCCAGCCGCACATCGTCGCCGTTATCGCCTTCGACGGCATCAGTCCGTTCCACTTGTCCGTGCCATGCGTGGTGTTCGGGGAGAACCGCGACGACGGCGGCGTGCCGCTGTTCGACTTCCGAGTGTGCGCCGTCGAACCCGGCGTGCTTTCGACCACCGCGGGGTTTTCGATTGCCGCGACGCACGGGCTTGAAGCCCTCGACGACGCCGACACGATCATTGTGCCCACCTGGCGCGATCCCGATGAGACGCCGCCTGCCGCGCTGCTCGACGCGCTGCGCCGCGCCCATGCACGCGGCGCGCAACTGGTCGGCCTGTGCCTGGGCGCCTTCGTGCTGGCGGCCGCGGGGATACTCGACGGGCGTCCGGCCAGCACGCACTGGGCATGGGCCGACGACTTCGCGCGCCGCTACCCGCGCGTGCGGCTCGACCCCGACGTGCTCTATATCGACGACGGCGATGTCCTGACCTCGGCCGGCACGGCCGCCGGACTCGACTGCTGTCTGCATGTGCTGCGGCGCCTGTGCGGCGCGCAGGCTGCCAACTACGTCGCGCGCCGGCTGGTCGTCTCGCCGCATCGGCAAGGCGGCCAGGCTCAATACATCCAGCAACCGGTGCCGCCGAACCTGCGCGGCGACCGGCTATCGGGCCTGCTCGACTGGGTCGCGGCGAACCTCGATGCGCCGCACACGCTCGACACGCTGGCAGAGCGGGCCCTGATGAGCCGTCGCACCTTCACGCGGCGCTTCAGGCTCGCGACCGGTTCGACGGTGGGCGCATGGCTGCTCGCGCAGCGTCTCAGCCGCGCGCAGCAGTTGCTTGAAAGCAGCGATCAGTCAGTTGAAGCGATTGCCGGCATGGTGGGCTTCGGCTCGACGGCCTCGCTGCGGCAACATTTCCAGGAGACGTTTCGCACCTCGCCGTCGGCGTGGCGACGGGAGTTTCGCGGCGTCTGACACGGCGAGGGGGTGGGCCCCGCCCTCGCTCAGCTCTGGCTGAACCAGTGCGCCGCGTACATCAGCACGGCCACCAGCAGAATCATGACGGCCCAGAGCCACTGCGGCATGGCATGCGGAGTGGGCTCCCGATGCGACACGCTATGCGAAGCGCGCGCCCCGAACAGCGTGCTGGTCGCGCGCCCGCTCAGGCTGCCGCTGTGATCGTGCGGCCGCACGCGCCGCGCCATTCCGCCCAGGTTGATCGGCCGCAGAAACACGTGCTGGCGGCGGCTGTGCGCGCCGCGTGCGCGGTTCGGTCCCTGGCCGTGCTTGGCCTGCACGACCGCGCAGAATTCGGCGAAGAAATCGTCGGCCAGCTCGTGCAGCGCGTTCTCGATCTGACGCGTCGGCAATTCCGCGAGCGGTCCGGTCAAGGTGGCCCACACCGAATAGTCGATCCGCGTGCTGGGCGCCCGGTTCGGGGCCATTTCGTCCGCGCGCAGCGTGACGTCGATCTGTCCGCGCAGCGACCCCACACCCTCGGCGCGCGCCTTGAAGTTGAGCGCGCGATGCGGCGCGTCGGGCTCGGCGGCATTTTTGCTGGCGACATGGGCCCGCACTTCGTAGCGGGCGCGCAACGGTCCGAGCGGCACGGTCAGCGTCAGGGCATACTCGCCGCCCGCCAGACGGGTAAACGATTCGCAATTGTCGAGGCTGGCGCGCAGCAACGCGAGATCCTGCAGCGCGTCCCAGACATCGGACGGTGCAAGTGCAATCCGTAACGCGTTGTTCAGTTCCATGGCAGCCTCCCCGATGAACGCGCGCCCGCGAGATCAGGACGTCTGATCGATGCGGTCAACGCGCGATGCATAAAACGCCAGATATCCCTTGATCTGCTGGACCCCGTCAAGCGGGCTTTCATAACACCAGACGGCATTCTCGACCAGGCCGTCTTCGGTGCGCAGATGGAAATACGACGCCTCGCCCTTGAACGGGCAATGCGACGTATGGTTGGAGCGTTCGAGCCGCGCCATATTGACATCGCTGCGCGGAAAATAAAACACCTCGGGAAGGCCGGTTTCGGCCAGCGTGAGGGCGGCCTGGGTGTCGGCCATCGTGACGCCCTGGTGAATCACCCGCACCCGGCGCCCGTTGACGGCAATTTCGATGCGATGAGCGCTGTTCGATGCAGCGGACGCCTGAGCGCCATGGGCGGCATCACCTCCGGCGGGGTTTCCTTTGGGCGCCCCACAGGGACTTCCGTTGGTCGTCGAAGCGTCGCTCATGTCACGGCTCCGTATGCGAAAAAAAAGCCACGGGAGACCCCGTGGCTTCATTATCGGCCAATCTTCGGCCGATTGCGCGACCTTCGCGCAGGCGCCGGTTACTGCGTATTCCAGTAGAACGCCGACTTCGCGCTGCCCGTGGCCGGAATCGTCACCGCCTTCTGCTGATCGTCGCTCTTGTAGCGTGCATGCACCGTGTAGCGGCCCGGACGCAGCTTCACCAGCATGTACGGCCCGCGCGAGGTCGCCTGCAGCACGTCCGCGCCGTGCGCGTCGACGATCTGCACATGCACGTCCGCGAGGAAGTCCGACCCGGGGCCGGTAAAGCGCAACGCCAGCGGCCAGCGCCGCTCCGCGCCCTGCAGGGCCTTCGACTCATCGCTGCCGACGCCGCCCGACACGAAGGCCACGTCACCCTGATGCTGGATCTGCGGCATGCCGCCGCCGTTGTCGTTGCCGGCGCTCGTGTTGTCGGAGGTATTGCCGCCCGTGGTGTCGCTGGGCTGCTGCGCCCAGGCGCCGCCCGCGAGACCTAGCGTCAGCGCCGCGGTTGCCACAGCCGCAACGAGCCGTCGCTGATTGCCTTGAAGTTTCATTGCATCGCTCCTTTTGAGTCCTGGTAGGTCTGCCCGACTGATAGCTGCAACAGTCGTGCCCGCCTACCCTCCGGCGCCCGCCACAATCCCGCGTGCCGCCCGGAGCCTGATCGAGCGCCGGGCGGACCTCGTACTCCCGCGAGAAAACGGGCGCAATGCATGAGCAAGACGCCGGTCCGTCGGCAGTTTATGCAAATGGACCGGCAACTTTTACGTCAGCCCAGATCGACCGGCACAAAAATCTGTGCGTTGTCGCGCTGGATCAGCAAGGCGATGCTGTTGCCCGCCTGAGCGATCATCTGCTTGAGCTGATCGACCGTCGTCACCGGACGGCCGTTGACCGCCAGAATGACGTCGCCCGGTTGAATGCCGGCGTTCTCAGCCGCACCGCCCGACTGTTGCACCAGCAGACCGTGCGACACGGAGGCGCTGTTCTTTTCGTCCGGCGTGAGCGGCCGAACCGCCACACCGAGACGTCCCTGGACCTGCTCGGGCGCATTGTCGTTCTTCGCGACCTTGGCATCCGACATGGAACCGATGGTCACCTTGATGTCCTTGCTTGCCTTGTCGCGCCACACGGTCACGGTCGCCGTGCTGCCGGGCGCGAGGCTCGCCACCTGCGAAGGCAGGTCAGTCGAATCCGCCACCGGCGAACCGTTCACCGCGGTGATCACGTCGCCGGGCTGCAGACCCGCCTTGGCGGCCGGCCCGCCCGCATCCACCGAGCTGACCAGTGCGCCGTTCGGCGTCTTGAGGCCGAACGAGTTGGCCAGCGTCTGGTTCAAGCCCTGCACCGCGACACCCAGGCGCCCGCGGCTCACATGGCCGGTCTTGACGAGGTCGTCCTTGACCTTGATCGCCTCGTTGATCGGAATCGCGAACGACAGGCCCTGGAAGCCGCCGGTCTGCGAGTAGATCATCGAATTGATGCCGATCACCTCACCCTGCAGGTTGAACAGCGGGCCACCCGAGTTGCCGGGATTGACCGGCACGTCGGTCTGGATGAACGGCGTGTAGTTTTCGTTCGGCAGCGAGCGCGATTTCGCGCTGATGATGCCCGAGGTGACCGTGTTGTCGAAGCCGTACGGCGAGCCGATTGCGACGACCCACTGGCCGACCTTGCTCTGGTTCGGATCGCCGATCTTGACGGTGGGCAGGTTGCTCGCGTCGATCTTCAACACGGCGACGTCCGACTGCTTGTCCGCGCCGACCACCTTCGCCCGGAATTCGCGCTTGTCGGTCAGCTTGACCGTGACGACGTTGGCGCCGTCGACAACGTGCGCGTTGGTCAGGATGTAGCCGTCGCTGCTGACGATGAAGCCCGAGCCGAGACTCGCGCTCGGCTGGTCGGACTGATCGCCGCCGTCGCCACCGCCGCCCTGCATGCCGGGCATGCCGCCGAAGAAGTGCTTGTAGAACTGGTAAAACGGATCGCTCGGATCGATCGGCAGTTGCTGCGCATTGCCGGCGTTGTCGCCGCCGCTGCGCACCGCGGTCTGCTTCACCACGTGCTTGGCGCTGATGTTGACGACGGCCGGACCGTACGTTTCAACCAGGCCGGAGAAATCGGGGATGCCGGTTTTTGCTGCGGCCTCGGCAGGCATCATCGCGGCCTGCGCCTGGGTGATGACCTGAGGCGCGGGGACATCGCGATGGCCCGCCACATAGCCGGCGGACAACGCCACGGCAACTGCAACGGCAACAGCGCTGCGGGACAGGGTTTTCGCATTCATCGTGTACTCCTGACAGGGAGAAAGGCTTTGGGGATGGGATGAAGCGTACGTGCTATCGCTTAAAGGAGTCTTAAACAGTGGAACTCCCGCAGATCTGCTCGCTTTTCCTTACCGCGCGCCGCAAATTTTCTTCGGCGCATAGCCCTGAGATCGAAGGCGATCAGAACCGCACGCTGACCTCGAGACCGCCCGCGGGCGAGTCGCCCAACATGACGCTCGCGCCATGTTGAAGCGCAATCCGGCGCACGATGGCGAGTCCCAGGCCGCTGCCCGAGACGTCGGTACGCGCGCGGTCGGCGCTCTCCCCGGCGCGATAGAAACGATCGAATACGCGCTCGCGTTCGGCGGGCGGAATGCCCGGTCCGTTATCGGCGATGCGCACCACCGGATGGCCCGCGTCGACCAGCAGGCTCACGTCCACACGGCCGCCGCGCGGCGTGTATTTGGTTGCGTTGTCCACCAGATTGTTGAGCATCACGCGCAGCGCATCGGGGTCGCCGATCACAGTGGCGGCCTCGTTCGCCTCGACGCCCAGATCGACGCCACGCTGCTGCGCAAGCGGCGTGTAGGCCAGCACGCAATCCGCGAGCAGCGCGTGCAGATCGATCGCCTTGGTTTGCGTGTGACCGTCCGGTTCCGAGCGCGCCAGCGCCAGCAACTGTTCGGCGAGCCGCGTGGCGCGCGTGACGCCGGCTTGCAGATCCGTCAGCGCTTCGCGGCGGGTGGCGTCGTCGGTGGCGCGCGCCACCAGTTGGGTCTGGATCTGCACGGCGGCGAGCGGCGTGCGCAGTTCGTGCGCGGCATCGGCGACGAAGGCCTTCTGCGTATCGAGTGCCGTGGCGAGCCGCTGCAGCAGACCGTTGAGCGCGCGCACCAACGGCTGCACTTCGAGCGGCAGACGGCTGTCAGGCAAAGGATCGAGCGCTTCGGGATGCCGTGTTTCGAGTGCGCCGGTCACCCGGCGCAGCGGCCTGAGCCCGCGACCGACCACCACCCACACCGCCAGCCCGAGCAGCGGCAGCAACACGATCAGCGGCCACAGCGTGCGTAACGCGACGTTGGCGGCAAGCCGGTTGCGCACCGACACAGGCTGCGCCAGTTGCACGACGTTGTCGCCGACGATCGCGCCGTAGACGCGCCAGTCGCCACGATCGGTGCGCTCCGTCGAAAAGCCGAGTTCCGCGCGCGGCGCGAGCGGCGCGCGCGGCCGCGAGTAGTACATCAACGCGCCGTTGCGATTCCAGATCTGCAGCACGATGCCCTCGTCGCCGGTATCGCGCGAGCCGAGCACCTGCGAGAACGGCTCGGACGGCAACGCTTCCGCGATCTCCTGCAACTGGTAATCGAACAGTTCGTTGGCTTCGGCGAGCGCCTGGCGATAGATCAGCCAGCCGGCAATACCGACGCCCAGCAACACGATGGCGAGCAGCCAGAACAGCAATTGACGGCGAATGGAACGCATCGGCTCAGGCGTCCTTCGCGATCATGTAGCCGAGACCTCGCACGTTGCGGATCAGGTCGGCGCCGAGCTTCTTGCGCAGCGCGTGGATATACACCTCGACGGTATTGCTGCCGATTTCCTCGCCCCAGCCGTACATCTTTTCTTCGAGCTGGCTCTTCGACAACACGGCGCCCGGCCGCGCAATCAGCGCCTCGAGCAGCGCGAATTCGCGCGCCGACAGCGCCACCGGCGCGCCCGCGAGCGTGACCTGGTGCGACGCGGGGTCGAGCGTGAGGGTGCCGTGGCGGATGGTCGAATCGCTGCGGCCCGACTGGCGGCGAATCAGCGCGCGCATGCGGGCGCCGAGTTCGTCGAGATCGAACGGTTTGACGAGGTAATCGTCGGCGCCGGCGTCGAGTCCTTTGACGCGATCGGCCACGGCATCGCGCGCCGTGACGATCAGCACGGGCAGCGTGTGGCCGCGGGCGCGCAGCGCGCGCAGCACATCGAGGCCGTCGCGCTTGGGCAGGCCCAGGTCGAGCAGAACCAGATCGTAAGGTTCGCCGCCGGCCGCGCTGAGCGCCGCCTCGCCGTCCTCCACCCAGTCGACGGCAAAGCCTTCGCCGCGCAGCGCCTTGCGCACGCCCTCGGCAATCATCCGGTCGTCTTCGACTAGCAATATGCGCATGGCTCTACGATTCCGAAACATTCATGATGCCGCATTCTAGCGCCCGGCCCGGGCTCGTGCGATTGGACCCCCGTCGATTGCTGCAGGTGCGATGCAATTTCACCGCATGGCCGCGGCATGTCTCTACAATGAGCGCTTTTGCGTAACGCGCCATGCGGCTCCGGCTCAGTGACCCCATGGCGGCACGCACAAGTAATGTAACGGCCTCGCATATGGCGATGAAGATTTGCTGCGCGCGGCCGTTACACCACTTGCATGCCCTACATGAGCGCAGCGCTTGGCGCGCCGCGCTTCAGCCGTGACTCTTTGGTTTTTTCGCCCGTTCATGACGCACGCCTTTCTGTCTTTTCTCGTCCGCCGCCTCGCGCCGTCCGCCCCGCCGTACGCCCCTTCATCCGTCCCATTTGCCGCCGCTGCGCGGCGCGCTCCGCTGGGCGCCGCCGCCCTGCTGCTCGCGTGCGCCGCGCTCGCATGCGCCACGCCGGCGCAGGCCCGCATCAAGGCCAAGCATCCTTCGGTCAACGTCAGCACTGTGCTGCCGGCCACCGTCATGGCCGGCCTCGCGCACGCCCACGTGCCGCTGTCCGCGATCAGCGTGGTGATCGAGAAAGTCGGCGACCGCACGCCGATCGTCGCACTCAACGCCGGCAAGCCGATGATGCCCGCCTCGACGATGAAGCTCGTCACCACCTACTCGGGCCTGTCGATCCTCGGGCCCGACTATCGCTGGCGCACCAGCGCCTATGCGGACGGCAATCTCGACGCCAGCGGCATCCTGCACGGCAATCTGTATATCCAGGGCACCGGCGACCCGAAGCTCGTGCCCGAAGAACTGATCGATCTCGTGCAGAAGATCCGCAAGGCCGGCATCAACGGCATCGACGGCGCGCTGGTGCTCGACAAGCGCTATTTCGACCCGTCGACGCGCGACCTGCCGCCGTTCGACGACGACGCGACCGCGCCCTACAACGTGGGCCCCGATCCGCTGCTCTACGCCTTCAAGTCGCTCTCGTTCACGCTCACGCCGTCGCCCGACGGCAGCGTCGCGATCGACGTGATCCCCGCGCTCGCGCAACTGCAGATCGACAACCAGTTGCACGCCACGGGTGGACCCTGCCGCGGCGAACTACCTACTCCGGCTGTGACGCCGCAACCGAACGGCACGGTGATCGCATCGTTTGCCGGCGACTACGCCGAGCGCTGCGGGCCGCGCACCCTCAACGTGGCGGTGCTCGATCACTCGGCCTTTTTTGCGGGCGGTTTCCTCGCGCTATGGCAGCAGACCGGCGGCACCTTCACCGGTGCGACCCGCGAAGGTCCGGTGCCGGCCGAGGCGCGCCTGATCGCCACGCATGAGGGGCCGGTGCTCTCCGACATCGTTCGCGACATCAACAAGTTCAGCAACAACACGATGGCGCGCAACCTGTTCCTGACGATCGGCGCAGTCACCAGCAAGCCGCCCGCGACACCGGAAAAATCCGCGCACGCGATCGAAGCGTTCCTGCAGAAGAGCGGCCTGAACATGGAGTACCTGTCGCTCGACAACGGCTCGGGCCTGTCGCGCGACGAGCACATCACGGCGCTCTCGCTGGCGGATCTGTTGCAGGCGGCCAACGCGAGCCCGGTCGCGCAGGTGTTCGTCGATTCGCTGCCGGTGGCGGGCGTCGACGGCACGATGCGCAACCGTTTGACCTCGCAACCCGTGGGCGGCAATGCGCACATCAAGACCGGCACGTTGCGCGACGTGCGCGCGATCGCCGGCTACGTGGCATCCGCAGACGGCGTGAGCTACATCGTGGTCAGCATCATCAACGATCCACACTCCGAGGCCGCGCGCGCGGCCCACGACGCGCTGCTCGAATGGGTCTATCAGGGACCCTCGCAACCGATGCAGGACGTGGCCGAGGAACCGCACAGCAAGCCCAGGAAAAACCCGCACAAGCGCACCCAGCATTGAGGATTCCTTCTAGCGAAGCCATGCGCGACAAGCCGCAGAGCGTGTACGCTTGCGGCAGTGTTTGAAGCGCGCGTGAAACGCACCATGGCGCGCGCCGGTCGCGCGCCACCTGCGGCAGCGTTGCCGGTTCAAACGATAACGACAACGCCCGCTGCGGCATTCGCAGCGGTCAGGGACCACGGAGGAAGACGTCCATGCAATTCGATGCCGAATTGCTGCTGCTCGCCATGGCGCCCGTCTTCCTTGCATGTATCGGCTGGGAGGCGTGGCACCTGCATCGCACGCGTCCCGAGGCGCGCCTTTACAGTTGGCGCGACACGCTGTGCAACGCCGCGCTCGCGCTGCTGCAGCAGGCCGCCGACAAAGTCGCGTGGCTCGCGATCATCCCCGTCTATGCGTATTGCTTCGACCACTTCCGCGTCTACACGTGGCAGCCGAGCTGGGTATCGTTCGTTGTGCTGTTCGTCGCGCAGGACCTGCTCTATTACGTGTTTCACCGCTGCAGTCACCGGGTCCGGTGGCTGTGGGCCGCGCATGTGGTGCATCACTCGTCGGAGCGGATGAATTTTTCGACCGCCTTCCGCCAGAGCCTGATGTACCCGATCGCCGGCATGTGGCTGTTCTGGATCCCGCTCGCCGTCATGGGCTTTCCGCCCAGGCAGATTGTCGCCATCGTGCTGATCAATCTCGGCTTTCAGTTTTTCGTGCATACGCAGGCGATCGGCAAGCTCGGCTGGCTCGAATACGTGCTGAACACGCCGTCGATCCACCGCGTTCATCACGCCCGCAACGACCGCTATATCGATCGCAATTACGCCGGCGTGCTGGTGATCTGGGACCGGTTGTTCGGCAGCTACGTGGACGAGGATGCGCACGACGCACCGGTGTACGGCATCGTCGAACCGCTGCACACCTACAACCCGCTGAAGGCGACGTTTCACGAATGGGCCTCGATGGGCGCCGACGTGCTGCGCGTGCAGGGCTGGCGCAACAAGCTGAGCGCGTTATTCGGGCCGCCCGCGTGGGCCGCTGCGTATCACGCGTCGCTTGGCGCGCAGAACAGCGAGACCGCCGCGAACGCATCGGACAACCACGCATCTGCAAGCAACCGGTCCGCGTTTCAAACGCCCCGCAGACCGGGGAAGATTCTGTAAGCTGTCGTCACGCCGCCGACGCGGTGGACGCCGCCTGCATCACATGGCAAAAGGCCACATACGAGGAGATGAAGTCAACATGAAACAACAGGGAATGAAACAACGGGGGCTGGTGCGCCTGACTCAGGTCGCGATCGCCAGCGCAGCCTTCGCCATGATTGCAGCCTGCGGCGGCGGCAGCAGCAACAACAGCAGCTCCAGCAGCGCCACGCCGGCGGGCGGTGTGAACCTGCAGGTCGTGTCGTTCGGCGACAGCCTCTCGGATGTGGGCACCTATTCGCCGGTCATTACGGCGGACTTCGGTGGCGGCCGCTTCACGACCAACCCGGGTGAAATCTGGACGCAAAAGGTCGCGGAATACTACGGCGGTACCTTGACGCCGGCCTACCTGGGCGGCTTCGGCCAGCCGTTGGCGGCAGCGGGCGGCTACGGCTACGCGCAGGGCGGCTCGGACGTCGTCAACGCAGAAGGCGAAGGCTGGGCGCCGAATAACCTGGCGGCAACGACGGTGCCGGTGCAGACCCAGGTGTCGGAATACCTGAGCGCGCATGGCAGCTTCAACGCGAACCAGCTTGTGCTGATCAATGGCGGTGCGAACGACATCTTCCAGTACGCGACCACAGCCAATCTGACGGCACTCGCCACCGCGTTGCAGACGACCTATCCGCAACTCGTCGCGAACGGGACGTTCCCGAACACGCAGGCCGGCCAGGTGGAGTTCATCGCTTACTACCTGCAGCAGAACAACACCCAGGTGGCGCAGGCCGCCGCCGCGCTTGCGACGCAAATCCAGACCATCGTCAACTCGGGCGCGAAGCACGTGGTCCTGATGACCATACCCGACATCGGCCAGACCCCGCTCGGCGTCGCCGCGAACGCCCAGACGGCCGGCTCGGCCGCGCTGCTGACCGGCATCACCGCCGCCTATAACGGGGCGCTCGAGCAAGCAGTCGCGCCGCTGATCAAGTCCGGCACCGTGGTCCTCGCCGATGCGTTCACGTGGTTCGACACCGTCTTGCTGCCGAACTACCAGTCGCTCGGTTTCACGGTGTCGAACACGGGTACGGCGTGTAACCTGACGGCGATGGCCGCCAACGCCACCGCCTACGCCACGGCGAATCCCGCTGTGCTGAACGGCCTGACGCCGGCCGAGTACGGCTCGCAGTTCGCCTCGTCGCTGTTCTGCTCGCCGCAGAACTACACGGTGTCCGGTGCCGACCAGACCTACGTGTTCGCCGACACGGTTCACCCGACGACGCACACGCACGCGCTGTTCGCGCAGTACGTCGAACAGCAGATCGCTGCGACGGGCCTGGGCAAGTAAGTCATGAGGGAAGCGGCGGGTCTGGGTGATCCGCTGCTTTTTTCACAGGCCGAGCAAGGCCTTCGCTTTCGGCATGGCCATCAGGATGATGTCCACCATTCCGTCCGCTTCTGCTTGCGTGATTGGAGGCAGTGGCTGGAGGCAGTGGCGCGGTGCAGGTGGTCTGGTTGCGCCGCGTGCGGGCGTCGCTGATCGGTTTGAGCGCGCCGGGTCCGAGACCGAGGCTGCCACTGCTTTCGTGGGAATCTACCCCTGTGCCTCGAATGCCGCCGCGGCCCGGCCGAGCCGGTCGTTCACCGCGATCCATTCGATCGTATCGGGCAGCTTTTCGATCAGGATGCGCGCGACGTTCGCGCGGTCGAGTGCCCGCAGCAAGCTGTACAGCTCGCGCGCATAGACATGAGGATCTTCGGGCGCCGCCATGAAGTGCACGCCGTCGGCGTCCGCCCAATGACCCGCGCGCGACACCCGTGCGACCAGGGCCACCCGCTCGCCCGCCTCGCGCGCCGCCAGCAAGGGCTCCAACGCTTCGAAAGGCAATAGTGCAAGCGGCGTGCGCGGTGCGTAGTGCGCCTTGAGCGTGCCGGAGGCACGCGGCGCCGTCGCATCCGAACCATCCGGCAGACGCGGCGCTTCGCCCAGCACCTCGGCAATATCCTGCGGCGTGACATGTCCCGGGCGCAGCAGCGCCGGAAAACCGCGCGACAGATCGAGGATGGTCGACTCGATGCCGACATCCGACGAGCCGCCATCGAGCACGTGAATCGTGCCGCCGAACTCTTCGCGCACGTGTTGCGCCGTGGTCGGGCTGACATGGCCGAAGCGGTTCGCCGACGGCGCAGCCACACCGCCATGACCGCCGCGCAGCGCGCTGAACGCTTCGAGCAACGCCTGCGCCACCGGATGCGACGGACAGCGCAAACCCACCGAGTCCTGCCCACCGCTCACAGCCGCGGGAATATGCGCGGCACGTTTGAGGATCAGCGTGAGCGGCCCCGGCCAGAACGCATCGATCAAGCGCAGCGCTTCGGGCGGCAGATGCTCGGCCCAATAACCCGGATCGCCGTGCGGTGCGAGATGCACGATCACCGGATGATTCGCCGGCCGCCCCTTCGCCGCGTAGATGCGCGCCACCGCGTCCGGGCTTTGCGCGTCGCCGCCCAGGCCATAAACGGTTTCGGTGGGAAACGCGACGAGTTCGCCCGCGTCGAGCAACGCCGCGGCATGCTCGATTTGCGCGGCGCTGACCACCGGTTCTTCCGGCGTAGCGCCGGCGGGTTGGGTTGCTTCGGCGGCGCTCGCCGCCTGAGCAGCCGCCGCAGTCGCAGTCGTGTTCGCACGATCAGCAGGTTTGGCTTGATCCGGCATGATGGCGAGCGCGTCAGCTCTTCAGGATGTGCAGCAGCCGGGCGCAATCGCGCGCGGCCGTGCGGGCTTCGTCGAGCGTCGCCGCGGTGAAGTTGATGTGCCCCATCTTGCGGCCGGGACGCGCCTCTTCCTTGCCGTACAGATGCAGACGCGCGGCCGGCATCGCCGCCACCTCGTGCCACGGCGGCGTGACGGCGGCGCGCTTGCCTCCGTCAGGGAACCAGACGTCGCCGAGGATGTTCAGCATCACCGCCGGCGAGTGCTGGCGCGTGTCGCCGAGCGGCATGCCCGTCATGGCGCGCACCTGCTGTTCGAACTGGCTGGTCGCACATGCATCGACGGTGTAGTGGCCGGAATTGTGCGGACGCGGCGCCATTTCATTGGCAACCAGCGAGCCGTCTTCCAGAATGAAAAACTCCACGCACAGCACGCCGATATAGCCGAGCTTGTCGGCAATCTGCAGCGCGGCCTGCTGCGCCTGGCTGACGAGCGTCGGACTCGCGTCCGGTGCGGGCACGATGGTGTGCGACAGTACGCCGTCGCGGTGCGTGTTCTGCGCCAGCGGATAGACCACCGACGTGCCGTTCGCGCCGCGCGCAATCAGCGCCGACACTTCGAACTTCAACGGCAGCCGTTTTTCCAGCACGCACGGCACGCCGCCGAGCGACGCATGCGCCTCGCGCACTTCCTCGGCATTGCGCACGCTGACCTGGCCCTTGCCGTCATAGCCTAGGCGGGCGGTCTTCAGAATGCCGGGCAGCACGGCGTCGAGTGTGGCGTCGTCGAGCGCGGCGAGCGCGTTCGACGATTCGATCACCACATGCGGCGCCACCGCGACACCCGATTCGACGATAAACCGCTTCTCGGCGATCCGGTTCTGGGCCACGGCGACACAACGGCCGGCCGGACTCACGAAGGTCGTGCGCGCCAGAAAGTCGAGGCTCGTGGCCGGCACGTTCTCGAATTCCGTCGATACCGCCGCGCACAGCCGCGCGAGTTCGGTAAGCGATGCTTCGTCGTCGTAGGCGGCGCGCAGGTGACGGTCGGCGACGGCGCCAGCCGGACTGGCTTCGTCCGGATCGAGCACGGCCACGCGATAGCCCATCGCCTGGGCGGCAAAGCAGAACATGCGGCCGAGCTGGCCGCCACCAACCATGCCAAGCCATGCGCCGGGCAGAATCGGTGAAACCGGTGTGTTGTCTGGATTCATCTCAGTGGTCGGTCACGGGCGGCGCGTAGGGATACGCGCCGCACCGGGGGTCAGGCTAGGGACATCGGGATATCGTGGCGCTTACAGCGCCGGCAATACCATGGCGTGTGCCGCTTCGTTCTGGCGCACGCGGAATGCTGCGAGCGCGTTCGCGTATTCGGTCGACGTGACGCTCAGGATCGACACCGCGAACAGCGCCGCATTGGCCGCGCCCGCTTCGCCGATGGCAAACGTCGCGACCGGCACGCCCTTGGGCATCTGCACGATCGAATGCAGCGAGTCGACGCCCTTCAGGTACTTGCTCGCCACCGGCACGCCGAGCACCGGCACCGTAGTCTTGGCGGCCAGCATGCCGGGCAGGTGCGCGGCGCCGCCGGCGCCCGCGATGATCGCGCGCAGGCCGCGCTCGCGCGCGCCTTCCGCATACGCGAACATTTCGTCGGGCATCCGGTGCGCGGATACGACCTTCGCTTCATACGGTACGCCGAATTCCTGCAGGATCGCAACGGCGTGCTTCATGACTTCCCAGTCGGAACTGGACCCCATCAGCACGCCGACGAGCGGCGCCGCATGCGTGTGGGCTGTCTGTGCCGCGTGGGCAGTCTGGACTTGGCTCATCTGTGAGACTTCCTCATCTTCCTAATCTGCGCTCGCGCCGTTAAGCGAGCTTCTGCCCGGTCAGGCGCTCGAGCGCTTCCTGGTACTTCGCGGCCGTCTTCGCGACCACTTCATCGGGCAGCTTCGGCGCCGGCGGCTCTTTCTTCCACGATTGCGTTTCGAGCCAGTCGCGCACGAACTGCTTGTCGAACGACGGCGGATTGGTGCCCACCTGGTACTCGTCCGCCGGCCAGAAGCGCGACGAATCGGCAGTCAGCGCTTCGTCCATCAGGTACAGCTTGCCGTGGTTATCCAGGCCGAATTCGAATTTCGTGTCCGCAATGATGATGCCGCGCGTAGCCGCGTAATCCGCCGCTTCCTTGTACAGCTTGATCGAGATCTCGCGGATCGTGGCCGACAGTTCGGTGCCGATGCGGCGCTCCATGTCGTCGTACGTGATGTTCTCGTCGTGGTGACCCATTTCGGCCTTGGCGGCCGGCGTGAAGATCGGCTCGGGCAGCTTCTGCGCGTTTTGCAGACCCGGCGGCAGTTCCACGCCGCACACCGAACCGGTAGCCTGGTAGTCTTTCCAGCCGCTACCGGCCAGATAGCCGCGCACCACCGCCTCGACGAGGATCGGCTCGAGGCGCTTCACCACCACGGCGCGGCCCTTCACCTGCTCGGCTTCGTCCGCCGCCACCACCGACTCGGGCGCCACGCCCGTCAGATGATTCGGCACGATGTGCTTCAGCTTGTCGAACCAGAAATTGGCCATCTGGTTCAGCACGCGACCCTTGTTCGGAATCGGCTCGCCCATGATGACGTCGAACGCCGACAGACGGTCGGTAGTGACGATCAGCAACTGGTCGTTGCCCACCGCATAGTTGTCGCGGACCTTGCCGCGGCCGAGCAACGGCAGCGAGCGGAGCGTGGATTCGTAGAGGGTAGACATCGTCGTAGTTCGCTAAAAGTGGGGCAAAAATGAGACCGGAACAAAAGGGAAACGCCGTTCCCCCTATGATGCGGGAACGGCGAAACGGACCGCAACCTGGCCGGATGGCCAGGTCCGTACTGTACTGCCTGCCTAGCGGACAACCTGCGAAAGGCCGCCCGACTTGTACTTCTCCGCAATTTTATCAAGCGCGAGCGGCTTGATCTTGCCTGCCTGGCCTTCGGCGCCAAAGGCGACGAAACGGTCCACGCAGATCTTCTTCGCTGCTTCGCGCGCCGGCTTCAGGTAGTCGCGCGGGTCGAACTTACCCGGATTTTCCGCCATATAGCGGCGGATCGCACCGGTGATCGCCAGACGCAGGTCAGTATCGATATTAACCTTGCGCACGCCGTGCTTGATACCTTCCTGAATTTCTTCGACCGGCACGCCGTAGGTTTCCTTCATGTCGCCGCCGAATTCGCGGATTTCCGCGAGCA